>Ga0163161_10000140_pt1 | contig 66684 bp, 57 predicted proteins | sample S45metaG_FD_129847 | JGI IMG/M metagenome (GOLD analysis project Ga0163161, IMG submission 129847) | Switchgrass rhizosphere microbial communities from Kellogg Biological Station, Michigan, USA - S4-5 metaG | ecosystem: Host-associated > Plants > Roots > Rhizosphere > Soil | place: USA... | reverse complement strand
GAGGGCAGCACCGACGCCCTTCTCATTGCGGTAAGCGGATGCGGTGTCGATGTGTCGGTAGCCGGCCTCGAGTGCCAGCTCGACCGCTCGCTGGGTCTCCTCCGGCGGTATCTGGAAGACGCCGAACCCCAGCTGGGGTATCTCGACGCCGTCGTGGAGGGTGATGTTTGGGAGTAGTGTCGTCTCTGCCATGAGCGAGTCCTTTGGCGGGGGTCCTTTGTTGTCATGATAACTACTTGTTGTCATGAATAGTGCAGCATCGAGTACCCGCTGTGGCGGACTTTTAATGCTGCGGCGCTTTTGCCCGGATGAGCTAGCTGGTGGCGAGGCCGATGGCCAGCAGCGGGAAGGCAAACATCACGCCGAGGTAGGCGCCAATCGTTGCGCCCGTAAGGAGGCTAGTCGTTCGCGAGCGGGCACCGGAAATGACCCCGATCAAGAAGATCACGACGGCAATCGTGAGGCCGATCCAGAAGACGTCGGGCATTGAGCGCGCGAGACTATCGAACCACGCCGCCAAAGGCTCCAGCATCGGGCTCGCCGTGCTGGGGCACGAGCCCTCGGGCGGAGGTCATCGAGGAGCCAGGCGGCATCAAGCCCCTCGCTGAGACCGGCTGAGGCATAGGCACCGCGGTGGTCCCGAATCGCTAGGTTGGGCGCGTGAAACTGCTCGCCTTTAGCGACCTACACCGGGACCTGGCCCAAGCGGAGAAGCTGGTCGAGATGTCGGCCGAGGCCGACGTGGTAATCGGTGCCGGAGACTTCGCCTCGGTTCATGAGGGCCTGCAGGAAACGATCGATGCCCTCACGGGAATTGAGAGGCCAACCGTGCTGGTGCCGGGTAACAATGAGACCGACGAGGCGCTGCGCGAGGCGACCGCCGGCTGGCGTTCGGCCACCGTCCTGCACGGCGGGGCTGTGACAATCGCGGGGGTCGACTTCTTTGGCCTCGGCGCCGGCATCCCGGTTACTCCTTGGGAGTGGAGCTTCGACCTTGACGATGAAAAGGCAGCGGTGATGCTCGCCCACTGTCCCGAAGGCGCCATCCTTGTCCTCCACTCGCCGCCGCTCGGCCACTGCGACTCCAACGGAGCCGGACAAAGCTTCGGCAGCCCGATCCTGCTGCGAACGATCGAGGAGCGAAATCCGCGTCTTGCCGTCTGCGGTCACATCCACGAGTCCTGGGGCTGCGAGAGCAAGGTCGGCGATACGCCCGTCTACAACCTTGGCCCAAAGGGCACCTGGCTCGACGTTTAGGGCCTGGCCCGTTAGGCGGTCACGCGGTACTTGAGGTGAGCGACGCCGGGAGCCTCGATCACCTGGATCTGCTCGAGGCTGAGGTCCGAGGCGGAGAGGTTGTCGAAGAGGGAAGTGCCTGCGCCGAGGAGGACCGGGACCACATTCAGCTGCAACTCGTCAATCAGGCCCGCCGCCAGGTACTGCTGGGCGACATCGGCGCCACCACCGAGCGAGACGTCCTTGCCATCGGCGGCATCCTTTGCCTGCGCAAGCGCCGACTCGATACCGTCGGTGACGAAGGTGAACGTCGTCCCGCCCTCCTTCATCAACGGCTCGCGCTCATGGTGGGTGAGCACAAAGACGGGCGTGTGAAAGGGTGGATCGTCCCCCCACCAGCCCTCCCAGGGATCCTCGCCCCAGGGCCCGGGACCGCCGCCGAACATATTGCGGCCCATGATCGTCGCCCCGACGTTGTCGAGCGATTCCTCGACCACGGTGCTGCTGGCGTTCGTCTCACCGCCCTCCCGTCCGTGCGGCCCGCGCCAGGCGGCGAGCTTGATCACCCACTCGTGCAGCTGCTCCCCCCCTTCCCCCAGCGGATCCTCCTTGCTCGGGTTCGGCCCGGCGACGAAGCCGTCGAGAGAGACCGAGATTTGGAAGCGAAGCCTGCTCACTAAGCGCCTGGTGCGGACTCGCCGGGCCCCTGGAAAAGCTCGCCAGCGCGGATCCGCTGCGCCATGTCTTTGGATTCCTCGCGGTAGACACGGCCGTCCTCGAACTCGATCGCCGGGTACTTACGCTGACCCGACAGCTGCTCCAGATCATCCCGCTTGCCGGGGCGCAGTGGGCCCTTGACCACCTCGTACTCGACACCCTGCTCGTCGAGCGCCTTCTGCACCCGCCAGCAGGGGTGGGCGTCGATCTTGACCCACATCGTCGAGCAGCGATGAAGCTTGACCGCCATCGGGCAAGCCTAAACCCCAAGGCACCTCGATCGCAAGCCGGGTCGGAATGTACGTTCCGTACAGTTAATCGACCGACACCCGCGAGCTCGCAGTCATCTTGAGGCTATGCAGAGGAACCTTGATCATTCGCATACCTGAGATACTCGGCAGCCGAGCATGAGACCCGCAGGCCTGCCTCCCGGTCCCCCTTATCCCGCCGCGCTCCAAGCCGTCGGTTTCTGGACGCGCCCCTTTGCCTTCCTGCGTCAGTGCCGTGAGCGCTACGGCAAGCGCTTCACGATCAAGCTGCCGGGGGCGCCGCCCTTCGTGATGCTGACCGACCCGGCCGAGGTGAAGGAAGTCTTCACCGCGCCGCCCGACGTCTTGCGGCCTGGCGAGGGCGCACGGGTGCTTGAGCCCGTGGTCGGCACCAACTCGGTGATCCTGCTCGACGAAGCCACGCACATGGAGCAGCGCAAGCTGATGCTGCCGGCCTTTCACGGCGAGCGCATGGAGCGGCTCGCAAGCCTGATGGAGGAGGTCGCAGTCGAGGAGTTGGCGGCGCTACCGCGAGATGTCCCGGTCGAGCTTCACCCGCGCATGCAAGACCTGACGCTGAAGATCGTCTTGCGCGCTGTCTTCGGCCTCGATCCCGGCCCGCGCTTTGAGGCCCTTCGCCAAGGGCTGCAGGAGATGCTCGTCTTCGGCGACCGGCCGATCAGCCTGATGCCGCCGCCGAAAGACAGCGTGGCCGCGAAGATCCTCGAACGGGTCGGGCCGTTTGCCCATTTCGTCCGCACCCAGGCAGAGGTCGACAAGAGGATCTTTGGGCTAATCGCCGAGCGCCGGGCGGAGGGCGAGGGTGTTGAGCGCAACGACGTGCTGGCGATGCTGCTCGAAGCCCGCCACGAGGACGGTTCGCCGATGAGCGAGCAAGAGATCCGCGACGAGCTGATGACGCTTCTCGTTGCCGGCCACGAGACGACGGCGACGACCCTGGCCTGGGCCTTCGAGCGCCTGACCCGCGAGCCACAGGTACTGGCGAGGCTGACCGAGGAGGTCGAGGGAGACGACGACGCTTACTTGACCGCGACGATCCAGGAGACCCTGCGCACGAGGCCCGTGTTGCCGAACGCCGCGCCGCGGCTCGTCGCCAAGCCGATCGAGGTGGGTGGGTGGAGCTACCCGGTGGGATGCAGCCTCGTGCTCAACGGCTACCTGATCCACCACGATCCTGAGATCTACCCCGAACCCGACGCTTATCGGCCGGAGCGCTTCCTCGACGAGCCGCCCGGCACCTACACCTGGATCCCCTTCGGCGGCGGCCGCCGCCGCTGCCTAGGAGCGAGCTTCGCGATGCTCGAGATGAAGATCGTCCTGCGCGCCGCTCTGGGCACGCTCACGCTTCACCCCGGCGAAGGCGCCGAAGTCGCGCGACGCCGCAACATCACGGTGAGGCCTTCACACGGGGCCATAGCTGTGCTCTCGGACCGGCGCCGGGCAACCGCGCTGGCCTAAGTGCCCAACCTGCGTCGAACCCAGCTTTCCAACGCAGCCCCCACCATCGTGGTGCTGTCGGCGACCGCGGTGCTTGTCGCGCTCCACGTTTTTTGGCTTCACCGCTTTCGCTTCGGGTTCGTGACCGAGTGGGACGAGTCCGGGTACATCTCGATCGCCCTCCACAACACTGACGCTCTACGCGAGGGCGGACCCTTCTCTCTCATCTCCACCGCGATCGAACAGGGCATCCAGGCGCCGCTAGTCCCCCTGAGCGCGGTCCCGTTCAACGTCGTCTTCGGCGACGGGGTCGATGCCAGCCTCCTGGTGGAGCCGGCGTTCTTCGCCCTCCTTGTGACCGCGACCTACGGGGTCGCACGCCGCCTGATCGATCCGTGGTGGGCGGTGCTCGCCTCGCTGGCGGTGGCGACCGCGCCGATGGTCAGCGACTACACGCGGATCTTCCATTTCTCGGTGCCCGCCGCGGCGATGTTCACCTCCGCCCTCTGGGCGCTGCTGAGGTCGGAGGGCCTCAACCGCCGGGGCTGGTCGATCGGCTGCGGGCTCCTACTCGGGCTGATGGTGCTCTCCCGCAGCATGACCATTGCCTTCCTCCCCGGCTTCGGGATAGCGGCTGTCCTCCCGCTGGTGCTGAGCCCGGTCGACCGTAGGCGGCGGTTGCTCAACTTCGCGCTGCTTTGCATCTGCGGCGGGGCCCTCGCGGCGCTCTGGTACGGGCCGAACCTCTACTCGGTCGGTGACTACCTCCTGAACTTCGGCTACGGCGCAGAGTCGAGTGCCTACGGAGCGGCCCACTCCCCCCTCTCGATTGGCTACTGGACGAGGGAGCTCGGCGGGCTCGTCGACGAAATCTATTTGCCGCTGGGCGCGGCCCTCGTGGCATGCCTGGTCACGGCCGTGGTCTCGTTCGCATTGCGCGGGGACCGAAAAAGGCCTTCGTGGGGAGAGGCGAGGGCCTGGCTAGTCGGGGGCACGGCGCTAACACTGATCGTCGTCGTCGAGGGATATGTGGCCCTGACCTCAAGCCGGAACCAGGGAACCGCGTTCGCGCTCCCCTGGCTACCAGCCCTCGTCGTGATCGTGGTCGCCGCGGTGGCGAGCATCCGCCAGCGCCCGCTTCGCCTCGCGATGGCGGGGCTCCTGGCCGCCGTCTCCTTGTTCAACCTGACGATGAAGAGCGGGCTCGTGCCCCAGGTGGCGAGCCCGGTAACGGCGGACCTCCCCGCCCTCGGCCAGACGACCATCGTCGACGGCCGCGGCCTGGTCCAAATCGAAGTCGCCGACGCCGGCTACCCGACGGGCGGCCCCACTGACCGGATGCCGGCGCTGCAGCGCCGCTGGCTTCCCTTCGCTGGCCAACTGGCCCGCTGGTCCTTCCAGTACGCGGAACACCATGGACAGCAGCCCGCCCTCGCTTCCGGCTTCGACGACCCCCTGCTTAGCAACACCCGGATCGCGCTCGGATCGGAGCTGGCGCTTTCGCGCCCGCTCACGACGCTCTTCCTCAAGCCCTTTCCCCACGGCGACTCAGCGGCCTCATACCGAAGCCAGCTCCAGGAATCGCACAGCAACCTGCTGATCACCGGCGAACGCGGCCCCGGAACCCCCGGCATCCGCCTCACCCGCCCCCGAGTCGAGGCAGCCGCCCGCAGCCTCGGCTTCAAGCCGGTCCGCCATTTCAGCTTGCCCGATGGGCGCGAGCTCACGATGTGGTGGCGGCCCGTGGGCACTGCGGTCGCTTCGTCGACCGAGTAGCCCGAGCGCTAGCCAGCCCTCTGAGTCCGACGGTTCGCGTCCGCCATTCGGGCGCGAACCCATTTGAAGATTGGCACGGTCGAGGTGTAGAGGCTCGGGTACTTCGGGTTGCAGTTTTCCCCTCCATGCACCACCCCGATCTCGACCAGCCTGTGGTCGCCGGGGCGATGCATGAGCAGCGGGCCGCCCGAGTCGCCGAAACAGGGCGTGCCCTTGTGCGGTGGAGGGTCCTCGGCGCAAATCTGGCCCGGGTGCGCCTCCAGCGGTTCGCATTCCCGATAACTGAGGACGGCCATTGGAGCTCGATGTAGGAGATAGGTGGCGTGGTCCTGGCCAAGACGTACATCGCCCCAACCCGCCACTTCGGCGGGGCTGCCGACTGACCAAATGCGCCGGCCTGCGAGCGGGATCGGTAGCGCTTCGGTAGGCGTGGCGAGTCTGAGAAGCGCGGCATCGCCGACGCCGCTGTAGGAGTTGTATCGCGGGGCGGTCGCCACGCTCACAACATCGAGGACCTCTCGATCGGGTCCCTTCCAGTTGACGTCTCCCGTGATCACACGGAAGTTTTCGACGCTGAAATGCACGCCGGAAGGCATCGCGCAATGCGCTGCGGTGAGGACGAACCGGGGGGCGATGACTGTCCCGGTGCAAACGAACGCTTCCCCCTTCCCGTTGGGAATCAGATAGATGACAAGGGCCAGCGACGGCAGCTCGCCAGGCTTCGCTGCTTCGCCCCCATGAATCAGGAGGATCCTTTCCGGGCGGTCGGCGTGGGCCGCCGAGGACCAGGCGATCAAACCCGCGAGGACAAGCAACGCCGGGAGGAGGAGAGCCAGCCGGGACCGGCGTGAAGTGCCGGCCACGTCATCCGGGTCCGCGAGACTCACGGAGGCCAGTCTAGGCGGATTCGCGCTATCAGCCGCTTCGATCTCGAATTGTGAGGGTTAGACCTACCGTGAACGTAATGGATTCTGGATTCCGCAAGGTGCGGCGGCTGAGCCTGCCCGTACTATTGGCGTCTCTATGGCTCTGCCCAGGGGCCCTCGCCGCCCCGGCGGAAGGCCACCTCCCGAAGACCCGCAAGCACACGTCTCTGAGGGCGGCCCATCTCGATCCGACCTTCGGAGAAGCGGGTCGAACGACGCTTTCGCTTCAGGGGGCCGAAGGAGGGGTGATACCCGTCCTCATGGACGACGACAGCCTCATCATCAGCACTGGACGCTCGCTGAAGCGACTCGCCCCCGACGGCAAGCTCGACGAATCCTTTGGCCAAGGTGGCACCCTGACGCCTCCTGTGCCGTCTGACGGCGACTTCGAAATCGATGGGCTGGCAGTGGATTCACAAGGTCGACTGATCGTTGCCGGTACCTCACAACTTCCCGAAGAAGAAGCCCCGTCTTCAGTTGCGATTGGAAACGGCACTTCGGTAAGACCGCAAGCCGCACGGGTCATGCGATACCTGCCAAACGGAACCCTGGATCCCAGCTTCGGAGACGCCGGGGTCTTCGAAACCAACTTGAATCTGCCCGCCCCGCACGACGAAGACGGCAAACAGATCCTCACAAAACCTTGGGTGGAAGTCAGCGGGGTAGCAGTTGATTCCCGGGACCGGGTCCTCTTGAGCGGTGGTGCGAGTGCCGGCATTAGGTTCGGCTGCGCTCACGACTGGTTCTTCAACACCTTGACCTACGCAGCGTTCGTCGCCCGCCTGACGAAAGCCGGCACACTCGACCCAAGCTTCGCTGGCGACGGGGTATTCGGGGGCCTCAGCACCTCGGAAAACCCCCTTCACGCAGAAGGCAGCGCCAACCCAGGGATCGGACCGGGTGACGAAGTGGTCTATGCATCAGGTCGCACTCATTGCCCTCGCGGGGGAGGCTCTGCCGGCCTGGCGCAACTGAGCGCAGATGGTCAACTGTCGCCGTCCTTCGGCACAGGAGGCGCAGTTCGGCGGTGGAGCGGCGATGCCGCAATAGAGCCCGACGGCACGATCATCACGCTCGGATATGTATTTCCTTGGTACTACACGAAAGAACCGGCACGGGCTCAGATCACTCACTTCAAGCCGAACGGACAGGTGGACCGCACGTACGGACGCGGCGGCCACACTGTCTTGACATCGCCGGGAGGAGCGGGCAGTCAGCTGAGCACGATGGCGACAGACGCAGGCGGGCGCGTGCTACTCGGCGGCACGATGATCAGCACCAAGACGTTCCGCGATCCAACCGACCATACGAAGAAGCGACACCGACGGTCATTCGTGCTGGTCCGACTAGGAGCACACGGCCTACTAGATCAATCCTTCGGCCCACGCGGACGAATAGCCACCAGATTCGGCCCACTAGGAGTGAATGCGTCGAGCCTCCTGCTCGACTCGCAAGGCCGCGCAGTAATGGTCGGCACATACGGCCCCTGGAACAACCGAGGGCTGGCAGTAGCGCGTTACGTGATCGACCGCTAGGCACGACCAACGCTACTTGTGATTGCGAGCGAGGTAGGCGGTCCCGTTCACCGTTCCGATCTTCGGCTTCGTAGCCCGAGAGGACGACAGGCAGCCCTTCGTCGGCCGCCCTGCTTGATCTCGTGTCCGGCCGACGCCCGTGTCGGCATCGATGTAGGTAGCCGATCGGATAGGGCAACCGTGGAAACGCGTAGCCGGCGACGAAGTAAAGGACGAGCCCACCGCCGTATAACGTAGATGAGTGCTCCAAGGGATTAGCTCACCAGCCTGACGATGGCCCCCGCCGCCGATCCAGCGTCTCAAGTCCTCCTGGGGATCCTCGCCAACGGCCTTTACGACGTCGGCCGGGAAGCCTTCCGGCCCGACAGGAAGACCGTCGACCCGTTCGGCCTTGACGCCTCACACAGGTCCACGCTGCAGACCGCGATCGAGGCGGCAATTGCGAAGCTGACGGAGGTTGAGCAGATCCGCAAGGACCTTGGTGGTGAACGGCTGAGGGAATTCCTGCGCAGCCCGGAGATGGAACAGTTCGGCCGACAGGCCTTTGCGGTGCAACTCTGCGACGACCTGGTTCCCGCTCTCGACCGGCATCACGACGGGACCTCGAGCGAATGGCGGCTTCTCCGCCGGGGATTCATCCAATCGCTCCAGCTCTGGACCGGCCTCGATGACGCACAGGCCCAGGAGCACGGCGACCGGCTGTTCAAAGTCTTCATCGGGGCCTGCGACCAGGCGCTCGAGGAACTGGTCGAACAGGGCGTGCTGGGAGCGCACGAAACACGATCAGCGATGCGCTCCGCGCGCGTTCTGGCGGAGATCGACAACCTCCAAAAAAACCTCTGGCTACAGCGACGGCAGGGTCTGGACGTCACCGCGATCAACGACTTCGAGAAGCGCTATCGCAGCCAAGTCGTGGATAGAGAGACCAACATTTCACTACCGAGCCTGGACCGAAGGGTGGAAGTCCGTGTCGATGAGATCTTCGTCACGCCCACCCTACAGCTGTCACCCGACTCCGACCCCAACCTGGGCTATGCCGACATCTTTCCGCTCGCTCTCGGCACCGTCATCCTTGGCGACCCCGGCGGCGGAAAGTCCACCCTGGTGAGCAAGATGGTGCAGGATGTCTCCTCAGGGTCACTGGGCCAGGCGAAGACACCGATCGTCATCCGCCTTCGCGAGTACGCGGCTCAAAAGTCGAGGACCGGCTGCTCCCTAGTTCAGTTCATAGAGGCTCGGGCCGCCTCGAAATACCAGGTTGAGTCAGCACCAGCGGGGGCCTTTGAATACCTCCTCCGCAACGGCCGCGCCATCGTCCTATTCGATGGCCTGGACGAGCTCCTGGAGACCTCCGCCCGGCGTGAGATCTCAGGCGACGTCGAATCCTTCCGCAACATCTACCCGACCGCACCGGTCGTTGTCACCTCACGCAAGGTCGGGTACGACGAAGCCCCGTTGAGCTCGTCTGACTTCTCGCTCTTCGAACTGACCGACCTGAGCGAGAAGCAAACTGCCGTTTACGCGGACAGGATGTTGAAAATTAACGGGGTCTCGGACGCCGACCGGCCCAAGCGCCTCTCGGACTTCATGAGCAAAAGTGGCCTGCTCGAAGACCTACGTGGAAACCCACTCTTGCTGGGCCTTCTGCTCGAGAGGTACGCGAAGACTTTGAACCTGCCGGCACACCGAGTGGCGGTAATCGAGTCCTGCGCGCTGCTGCTCTTCGACCGCTGGGACAGGGACCGCGAGATATTTGTCAAATTCCCCTTCGAGTCCAAGCTTCGCCCGGTGGTCAGCAACCTGGCCCACAAGATCTACCACGATGTCGACCTTCAGCAGGGCGTGACGGAAAGGTGGCTGGTCGACCAGACGGCGGCATATTTCGTCGGTCGCAAGTACGAGGACGTCACGGAAGCGGCCGGCGAGGCCCGTGAGTTCGTCGGTCTCTGCAACGGGCGGATCTGGGTCTTTTCTGAGGTTGGCGCAAATGCCGTCGGTGACGCTCTCTTTCGCTTTACCCACCGCACCTTCCTCGAGTACTTCGTCGCGGTCCACCTCCGACGTTTGTATCCCACGCCCGCGGACCTGCTGGAGGTACTCCAACCGCGGGTCGAATCGCAGGAATGGGACGAGGTCTGCCTGCAGGCGGTGCATATGCTGGGCACCAGCCAGGAGGCAGGCTCGGACGAGATCCTGATGGGGCTGATCCCCGAGAAAGCGATCGGGCGCGCCGAAATCAACCGAGTGTCATTCTGCGCCCGCTCGCTGAGCTCGGTGGTTCCGGATCGCCTCGAGACCGTCGATGCCTTTCTCGATGCCTGGATGGAAGCACTCAAGGTGTCAATGGAAAGACAGGCCTCCGACGGGGACCGGAGAATGCCGCTGCTCCTCAATGCCCTGGTCAACAGCCACCCGGAGAACCAGGAGACTCTTTCCCGGGGGTTCGCACGGGCGTTCGACGGCGTGCTTGGCGAGCCCGAACCCGGCGTCCCCCGCGCCCTCGTCCTCGACATCGCACTCAACCTCGCACGGCTCTTGCGGCCGCACTCAGACGAGCACGCTCGCGAACTGTGGACAAATGCCTCCGAAGAAGTGGCGTCGACTTACGCAAGCGAAATACAGGACTACGGCAGACAACTTTTCTCGATCGCTTTCTGCGGCCTATTCCACGGGACGATCTCGCTCGAGGATTTCGTCTCTGTACACGGGCTCGGGGGGTTGCTTGCCGGGCGGGCGCCGGGTTCCATGTCGGCGCGATCGGCGGTCCGGGTCCGCATCCCCTCGCTTGCCGAGTTGATCCTGGAAGCGGCAATTCAGCCGTCCGGGACCGGCCTGTCAAGCTTACGCGAGCGGACCTGGGCGCGTAAGATGCTCGACGCACTCGGCGACCTCCTGCCCGAGAAGCTCCCCGAGCCGGATGAGCCGGACGATCGCTGGCGAGTACCCACCGTAGGCCTCTCGGAACGCCGTCAGTTCCCGCAATGGCTGGCCGAGCCCGCTTCCGCGACTGCCATCTCAAGCCTCAGTCCTAAACAGCTCGGTGCCGCAGCCATCCTCCTGGTCGCGCTCGACGAGCAGTCTCCCGGCAAGCCACCTGACGATGTGAAGGACCCGGACTGCCCCGGCCTGCTCGCCCTAGTCGCGCCTTACCTGGCGCGCCGTCACCACCAGTCTCCACTCTTCGCTACGCAGCTGCGAGAACGCCTGAGCCCCGCCGTGGATGCGATCCTCACCCAATGGGCCGATGGCACACTTACCTTGACGCGCTGAGAGCCCGCCGCGCACTAAAACCCGGCGGTTCGATACCCCGGAGCAGGGCCGCGTTCGAGAAGGCAGCATGACCCCGCCGCTTGCCGCCTCGCTTTGCGGCGACCGCTCTCCGCTGACATCTATTTGTCGCACCGAGGTCCGCACCACTCGGCGGCGATGGCGCTCGGGATCACTTGCCGCCTGGCTTTGCGGCTACTGGTCTCCGCTGACTTGGCCTACCGCGAACCTCACTCGGACCTCACGTTGCCCCAGGGCCGTTTGGCACCCAGCGGAATTCTCCAAAACCCCGCAAACCCACTCCCCAAGCGGGATTCAGTGAACGCGCCAGACAGGATTCGAACCTGTGACCTTCGGTTTCGTAGAACGATCCGACCCCTCCCCAGCCTGCCGCTCTGGAGAGCCATTTTCGCCCTGAATCCCCTGCTAGGAAGCGGTTTGCCTTTCGCCGAAGCACCCCGCTCGATACCGGTCTCCGCCCTTCTCGGAAGGGCGGAATCGGGGCGTGACTCTCTCTCGCCATAGCAATGGAGTCCTAGGTGTCGACGCGAGCCCGCTTCTGCCGCCAAGAGCGATCAGACCACCCCGATAGGGCTGAAGGCGTTGAGGCTCGACGGACGGAAGCAACGGACGTCGGCGAGGCACCGTCGCCTCGCCGACGTCCACGGCCAAACCAAGCACCTGCCCTCGTTCACCAGAGGTGCCTGAGATCTTGGATTGTCTGGTTCCGCCAGCGCTCGTTGTTCTGCGCCTGTTGCTCGGCAGCCTTCGCTGCCTGTTCCTGCGCCGCGCGCAGCGCGATCCGCTCAGCCTCGCGACGCTCCTGCTCGCGAGCCTGCGCCTCACGATGAAGCGCCTCGGTGGCGAACCGTCCTGGATCGATGTTCATGACCTCACCTCCTCCCTTAGCAGCTAGTGCGGGTATCTGGTCGCCGCGATGCCAAAAGGATCAAGCCTCGCTGGGCTGCGCGCAAGCACGGTTGTGCTTGCAATCCCTTGGCAAATATGCTTTTGACGATGGATGCGCGCGAAAGGGTGGTGGCTGCAGCGCGACGCCTATTGGGAGACGCCCCCGTCGACTCGCTGCTGACGTTCCTAACGATCGAAGCAATTCGAGAAGAGGTAGCCACCGACGGGCAGGGCCCAGCACCAAGCTCCAAAACAATTAGCCAACTTTTCTCGGCGCCTGGCCTCGCCGGACGGTTCGATCGAAGCGTGCTCATCGATGCGGTTCTTGAAGGAGTCGTCAGAGATACCGAGACTGTCGCCCAAGCAAATGCCGACGGCTACCTGCAAGCCGCAGACACAGTTCGTCGCGGCGGAGGGCCAGAGGCTGTGATCGCCGCGATTGCCAGCGACCTCCTTGACTACATGCCCGTGGGTGCCATGGAGGTCGATGCCCGGGAGCGCGCGTACTACTTCTGTTCGACAGTTGCTGATGACGCTCGTCCCCTGGCACGTCGGCTGAGACAATTTCATGGAACGGCGAAGGACATCTATGAGGGCGCGTACAAGGCCTTTCTCGAGGTCCTGAACCGTCGCCTCGCCACGGACGTGACCTACGATCAGTTGTACCTCGCGATTTCCGGATACCTAGAGGGCGTCCAGCTATACCGCAGGCAAGGAGTGGCTATCGACGATGATTTGATCGCAATGACAGTGATGCGCATCTTCTGGGCACACACTGCGCCGATTGCCGGCACCGAGCGAAACCTAGTTCAGGAACTGTGGAGGGGCGTGAAACCTATGAGGCCGTCTCGGGGAGGTTGACGCGCGCGGGCCTAAGCAGGTGACAGGCCTGATCTAGTTCGCATTAGTCGAGTCGATTACCCGTCGCTATTCAGCGTCAGTTAGGGACTTGGTTTCGTAGACAGTCCGCACTGTCTCCAGCTCGCCGCGCTGGAGAGCCGTTTTTCGGTCTAAATAGATAGTCTGCCCGACGTGATCGCTGTCGTCTGGACGGACAAGCTGCTTGCGATTAGCACGGCGGCTGGGACCATCGGCATCCTCGCAACGCTGATATTCGCCGCGTTGCAGGCTCGGGGCCTCCGACATCAACTCGACTTGGCAAACGCTCAGAACAAGCGATCCACCTCACTTGAGCAAACTTCCTTGGATATCCAACTCATGGAGCGAATCATGGAAGTGGATCGTGTCTTCATCAATCGCCCAGAGCTGCGCGAGTATTTCTATGAAGGGTCGCCAACCCCCTCCACTGAACCGGAGCGAGCAAGGGTCCTAGCTGTCGCCGATCTCATAATGGACGTGGCTGATTCGGTGGCGAGCGCGCGGCGACACGGTCACATGCTAGATGAGGACTATCAGGCCTGGAGGAATGCGCTCCACACCTATTACGAATACAGCCCTGCCATGCGCGATCTCTGGCCAAGAACTGGACCTTGCTACGGGCCAGGTACATCAGATCTTTTGTTCGACTCCGATAGTGCCCAACCCCCCTCGACGGCAGCCAGCGCAGAGTTCAGCGCATGAGGCATGGCTAAAGATCGGCTGCTCACTAACTCCCTAGAGGAGCCACGAAGCGCTCTCCGCCCTTCTCGGAAGGGCGGAATCGGGGCGGAGACTAGAAGGCCACCTGACTAGAGACCCCGGTCGGCACAGCCGCGCGGCACTAACCGCCAGCTACGCCCCCGAGCGGCCCGGGATGGCCCTTCCCCGCCCTCGACGCCTGCAAGCCAGCGAGCGTGGCGCACATCGCGCCTTCGATGACGTCCTATGGCTCTCCCGTCGCGCCTTCTACCTGCCCCCGAAAACGCCGGACTGTCACGGTGCCCCCGAATAGCCGCCTTCCTTGCAACCCTGGCGACAGCATCCGTATGAGCCCTCGAAATGGGCCGACATATGTAGCCCCTCCCACTACACCGATCCCTGGGATATGGTCGGCGAATGAGCGCCTGGATCAAGGTCGGCTACTTCACGGACTCTCAGGAGGCCTCGCCCGACTACTGGCTTGGGCGCACCTGGGTGAGCGACAGCCCCGGTCGTGCGTCCTCCCGGTGGCGAACTCGCGACCGACCGAGCCAGGATCAGGAGTACCCCCCATTTGGACCGCAATACGAGGTCGGCGACCGCCTTGTCGTCTACATCACTGAGCGGGGAAGATGCCCGGCGATTCTCGAGGTCACCGCAGCCCCGCGCTGGGACCCCGGTTGGGTAGACGCAGAACATCCCGGCGAGGGTGACCGCTGGGGGGTTGTCACCGAGGTCAAAGGAGTGTCGTCACTGGCGCTCGATGACGCGCCGGACTTGCAGGACATCGGGGTTCCGCCGAAGTCCATCCAACGGAAGGGCCACGTCTCTCTGGAGGACTGGCAGTACTCGCTGGCCGAGAGCCTGATCGGCGAACGGCCTGCCAAAGGAACAGCGGAGCCGACTGAGCCGTCCAGCCTTGAGGTTCCCGTCGAGGCCGGCCACGTCGGGGGATACAGCGTCATGCCAGCTACCGACGTCAAGCGAGCAGAGCGCCGCGAGTCAATGCTGGTGCGCGACTACCGAGACTTCCTCGAAGCAAAGGGCGACAAAGTGTCGCGAAACAAGCTCCTGCCCCCAGGCACCACGCGCTCGCTCTACAGCGATCTGTTCAACAAGACGCGCGGCCATCTGGTCGAGGCGAAGGCCGGCACGTCCCGGGGGGACATTCGCATGGCAATCGGCCAGCTGGCCGACTACGAGCGCTTCGTGGACGGCGTGAAGCGCCGCGCCGTCCTGCTGGAAGCACAGCCCCACCCCGACCTCGTTTCTCTTCTCTCTTCGCAAGGCATTGCAGTGATCTGGCGCAGCAGCGACGGGTTCGCGGACAACACCGGAGGCGCGTTCACCTAATCGGCGGGTGCATGCACCAATGGGGCAGTAAAGGCCGTCTTGATAACTGCTCGAATCCTGCCCTGCGCAAGTCAAACTTTTTATCCTTCTTGACGGCGACTCTCTAGTGCATCGATGATCGGTTGGGCTAGCTCGCGATGAGAGGTCTTCTTTTCTAGAGCTTTAGTGAGTGCTTGATCTTGCACTGCGGGGGAAGCCTCCGCAAGTGCTTCCGTCAGGTCCTTCACTGGGGGCTGTGGAGAGCTGGGGTCGAGCTGCTGGTCAGTTAGCGACAAAGCTTTGTCGTCTGCTTCGTATCGATCATCGAGGATTTCTTCAAACGCACCACGGTCCGCCTGGGCAAAGGCCCACTGTAGCCGAAGGCGCGTATATAGATAGCTAGCCAGGAAACCAATTACGAAGTACCCGACTACCAGAGCGATTCCATACGGCTTGCCCATCGGTTCTCCCCCGAAGCTCGAAGAGAGGGCGTCACCAAGTCTGCCAATAGACTTGGCCAACTGGTTGAACTGAACCAGACCGACTCCGATGATGATCTTGGTTAGCCAATCCGACACCTGCGTCAGGTTGGTATTTGGCTGGTAGCTTGCCTTTTCTGAGTCGGCATTAGGCCCTCCCGCCCTAGCAAAGTACTGGGGGATCCCGAAAAGGAATCCAAGAAGAGATCCACCGGAGAACGCACAGGCTGAGACAAGTGCCGATAGAGCAAGAATCGACCAAGATCCCTTCGCCGCTGCGTAGACGACTGCCCCAAAGGTCGCTGGAGCAATCAGAGCGAACCATACGCGGAAGGTCCCGGACTCCCCCCTCTTGCGCCCCTGTTTAGCGTCCTTCTTCTGGGTCTGCTTCTTATCTGAGTCCGCCACAGTGTGAGCAGTACATCACGCGCCCACTCGTGTCAACCCCTCTGCGGCTGACGGTGGAGCTCGAGACTTCCCCGTAAATTGAGATGCACGGTCTTTGCTAGGGCTTGCCGTCGTCGTCGGACTCGAACTTGAACCCGCCGACAATGGTGCTGCCTGGGTCCCAGCCCAGCCCGTCGAGCAGTTCTTCCGGCGGGATGCAAAGGGCACCGGTCAGCTTGATGAGCGTGTCAACGCGACAGACTCGTTCGCCGCGCTCCAGTTGGCCCACCGCCGTGCGGTGCAGCGAGGCCCGAACCGCAAGCTCTTCCTGGGAGAGACCGCCTCGTCTGCGGCAGTAGGCGAGGTTTCGGCCGAACTGGTCCGCCACCTTTTGGGCTTCCAGCGACTTCATCCGTTCTCCCCTGTTGAGCCGAACCCTCCGGGTTGGAACTGGCCGGGATGCCACTCGAGCCCGTCGAGCAGATCGGCGGGTCCGACGCCGAGAGCGCCGGCCAGCTTCGCAAGGGTGTCGATTCGCGGAATCCGCGCCCCGCGCTCCAACAGTCCAATCTCGGTCCTATGGAGCGAGGCTCGGAAGCTCAGCTCCTCCTGCGAGAGATCGGCGCGACGGCGAAGCCGGGTCAGGTTCTTCCCGAACCTCGCGGCGACGCTCACTGCTCGTCCCCCACGAACGCGCCGGGTCGGTAATCGCCCGAGCGCCAGTTGATCCCGACGAGCAGGTCGTCAGCCGACACCCTGAGCGCGTCCCTGATCTTCACCAGCGTGTCGATGCGCGCGAGCCGCAGCCTCGCTCCAACTGGCTGACCTCGGTTCGATGGAGCGACGCGCGAAGGCTCAACTCCTCCTGGTTTTGACACCCAAAGCGGGGCGGAATCGGGGCGGACACTTGCCACGCGGGCTGCAATCCCATTGATAGACCGAAATCTGCCGTCACGAGCGTCGGTTCCAGTAACCGTTTACAGGTGTAGTAAGAGCGCCTATATCGGACATAGGCGTTCTTACTTCGTTATTAACAGCGCAACCTGGCGCGAGAAGCCAGATGTGTAAGACCGCCGTTAGCGGGCCGCGAGAGTAAGACCGCCTTCGGGAAATCACAGCTCCCACTTCCAGTGACCTGCTCCGCCGCCTTTCTTACCTTTACGGCCTTTTCCACCGACGCGTTTTGCTTTGACTCCAAGCCTCTCCTTCGCTCGCTCGACTGTTCGCCAACTGTGTCCGGCGTCCCGTGCTGCGGTCTTAATCTCCGAAGAGCGACGAGGACCTTCCGCCAACTCCTCAATCAAGAACTGCTCCGCATTGTTCCTCCTGCTCGCCTCCTCCCGATCAGCATTCAACAACTCGGTGCCACTTACACCCGACAATCCGTTGACCTCGAGATAGGCTGCGTTGGAGGCTTGCTTACCTCGCAACGTCCTGGTTTTGATCTCGCAAGCGCGGCTCGCCGATAGAGGCGCGACGTTGCACTTGATGTGGGCCAGCACTCTCTGACTGCCCCGCTCGCCCCCGGAATCGTCGGGATCGCGTGCCAGTAGCAAGGCGGAGCGGACAGCGGCTGGAAGCCCGATGCTCCCGCCGGTGCGGTAGAGCGGGTCTTGGCCGGCTCCCTTGTTGAGGTGCGCCACAACCACTACCGCGCAGCCATGTTTCTCGGCTGAACGATGAAGCGGTGCGAGGGCAAGCCGGAACGGATTGGTCATGCCACGAATTGATGTTCTGAGGCAGATGGGCCGTCAGCGGATCCACGACGACAAGACGAGCCTTGGTCTTCCCGATGATTCGATCCAACCTGTCACCGTCGTCGGGCAGGAAAACACCGTCCTCCACCCCGTCGCGCCGAACCTCGATGTGGTGAACAAGCCTGAGGTCAGCTTTGGCAGCCTCCAGCCGAGGCCGAATCGTCGCGCCCTTGTGATCCTCGGCAGACAGAAGGATCGAGCTAACGCCTTCGCGGCTCGCCTTAGCGGCGAGATGGACCGTAAGCAGGGACTTGCCAAGGCCGGGATCGCCGACGACGAGCGTCAACATCCCATAGGGGATCAGTCCATCCCAGAACCACTCGACGGTTTCGCGTTTGACCTTCTTGTACGAAACGGCCCGCATTCCGTTCGGCTCGTCTTTTTTCGCCGTGCGCCTACGCTGTCGCGGCTGTGCTTTTCGCCGAGCCGTCATGCGCCCTCCTCCGGCTCGAAGGAGTGCTCCTCCAGCCAGGCGTCCAGCCGGGTCGTGCTAAAGCGCAGCCGAGCCGAGCGGCCGTCGCCGAGCTTGATAAAGGGGAGACGACGTTGCTCAACAAGACGCCGAATGTGCCGCTCGCTGGTTCCCAGGTACGCGGCTGCACCCTGAACATCGAGTAGCGAGCGGTCTGTCTCCCTAGGTCTCGGTCCCTCGGGCATTTTGGCCTCCTTCGCGCAGACCTTCGGGCTCGACCTTCGGGTCAGCCCGTCTGCGCAAGGCGAACCAAAAGGTCGAGCCGTGCCGCTCGCGTGGAGGTCCCGTCAGGCCTCCTTTGGCCGATTGACGCTAATCGGACGCCTAGTCCCTATTCGCCTCGGGCCTCAATCCAGTACGACTGAGTCACGGGTTCTCGGTTTCAGACTCGTCAGCCCTACTAGCCATCTGCCGTGTCGAGTACTGCCTACCAGCGTATGCACGTTTGAGGGACTTGCCGCCAATTTATCATGCCCGCTGCCGCCGAAGTGCGCAAACAAATCGGTTCATTATTGATTGGCAGACGCCGCCGAATCAAGCAGTAGTTTGCGCTCCCCGATGCTGCTGACTAACGTCCACGTAGAGGGGTTCCGCTGCCTCCACGACGTGAAGGTTCCCGTCGATGATCTTTCGATCCTGCTGGGCGAGAACAACGCCGGCAAGTCATCGTTCTTGCGTGCCCTCGATTTCTTCTTCAATGGTGCCCAACTTACGAAGGACGATGTTTTCGGCAGCTCAGACCGACCTATCTCAGTTGAGCTGACCTTCAATGACCTGAAAGCCGCGGATCGCGACGCCTTCACCATCTATGCGCAAGGCGATCAGATGGTTCTGCGCCGATCCTGGCAGGACGGAGAGGAGAAGATCACCGGGCGCAGTCGGCGATATCCAGGCTTCAGCGACATTCGTGAAGCCTCTGGTAATTCCCGCCGCCGCGTGTACCGAGAATTTCGTGAGGCTAACCCTGAAATGGGCCTCGAAGAGGCTACGACCGTTGATGCAATCGAGCAGCAGCTACTCACTTGGGAGATGAATAATCCTGACCTCTGCGAAACGGTCGATGAGGAAGCTGGCCATCTCCTCGGCTACCGCAGTGTCGGAGAGAAGCGCCTTTCAGACCGATACAAGTTCGTCCTCGTCCCTGCGGTTCGCGATGCTGCTTCAGAGGCCATTGAGCGCAAAGGGACCATCCTGCAACGAATACTGACCGCCATTGCGGAGCAGCGTGCCGAGGCAGACGAGAAGCTGGCCGATCTTCAAGAAGAAATGCGCAGCCGATACGCCGATGTCGTCCAAGGATCACATGGACCCACACTGAGCGGCCTAGGTCGCCAACTCACAGAGCAAATGCGTCGGTATATTCCAACTGCGGACATTGTCATTGAGCCACAAGCTCCAGACCTTTCGATTGCGGCTCCTCATGTGAGCCTTCGCGCGGGGGAAGAACGGCATGTCACTGACCTGGGTCGGCAAGGTCACGGGTTTCAGCGTACGTTCATTATCGCCGCTCTGGAATACCTTGCTGCGCAGGCGTCGGAAGATGAGGATTCGGAACGGCCTACGCTCCACCTTGCACTTGAGGAGCCCGAGCTTTACCAACACCCGCCACGGGCGCGACACTTTTCGGCCACGCTTCATGAACTGGCGAACCAATCCTCTGTTCAAGTTTCCTATGCAACTCACTCGCCATACTTTGTCGGCCCAGGAGATCTTTCGGGAATAAGGTTGTTTCGACAGGTTCCCGTAAGGGGGGAGGAGGACGGGCCACTACAGACGGCCGTAGTTGTCGGCGACCTTGAGAAGGTAAATCAATTCGTTCCTGAACAAAAAGAACTGGCTCGTTATGTAGCCAGAACCCTCGATGTGCGCCTCGGTGAGGCTCTCTTCGCACGCGCCGTTCTTATTGTTGAGGGAGCAACAGATTCGGCGGTTTTCGATCAGGCTGCCAGGCTGGGCAATATCGACCTTGCAGCTAACGGAATCGTTATTGCGGCCCCTGGCAAGAGTTCGATCCCAATCGCCACTGCCGTTCTTGGATGCACTTCAGATTCCCTATTACGTCGTTTTTGATGCAGACGGAGACGCCAAGGACCAGGAGCAATGTGGCGAGTGCGGGAGGGGTCGAGATCAAAGACGAGACGGCGTCGCCAGCGAGAATCAAAAGATTCTCGCTGCTCTTGGCGAAGCGGCGGAAGCCTTTCCGTCCACTGGCGCGCGTGACGGCTTTGCCTGTTTTGAGGTCAATCTCGAGGACTTTCTCATCGCTGAAATCGACGGGTTTCGGGACTTGCTCCAAGCCGTGGCAGGCGAGATGCAGTGGAAGGCCAAGTCGCCAGAGGTCTATACCGAGGTCATCGAGCGCATTGGCTCTGATGATCTGCCCGAGCTTCTTGGGGCGGTCATTGAGCGAGTCATGGAGCGGGCCCAGCGCCAAGTCGCAACGTAGCGCCAGTCTTTAGAATCCAGATCTCTGTCTCCCGGCTGCGCTGAATAGCGCGGAATGGGCTGGATGGACCTCCTTTAGGCCGTCCGGCGACGTTCAGGAGTCGCGGCTACAGAGCGAGCGCCCGTAGCTCAGTTGGATAGAGCGTTGGTCTACGAAACCAAAGGTCACAGGTTCGAATCCTGTCGGGCGCGCTAGTTGTCTGCACCAGCAGAAAGGCCATCACGGCAGGTCTATCCGCTGACCAAGGCTGCCGCGCTGGATAGAGCAACGGTCTTGACACGCGGGTCCGCGCAGAGCATCTTGGTCACGGTGATGACGCGGCCGTTCACGTGCTCCTTGATCGGGAACAGATCTTCCACCGCCGCCCGCTCGATCTTCAAGCCTTCGGCAACCCGAAAATCCTCATCGAACACCACGATCACAACCGAGTCGTAGTTGGTGTCGCGGATAGGGGAGAGGTTACGGCGCTTCCCCGTGGCGGTGCGGCGCATTGCCTTGACCTGGATCAGCTCGCCGTCCGGCGTCTGCACGTCCCATCCGGCTTGACTGAACGAGCCGCATGTTCCCCTGTAGTGAGCGGCAACGATGGCCTCAGCAATGTCGCCAACCGGGTTGTTGTTGGTGCGGATCACCCCTCGCTCTCGCAAGGCCCGCATCACAGCTGCCCAATCCGCCAGTAGCTCCGGGGTCGTGCGATCTGCCGTGTCGTAGATTGACATCAGTGAATCTGTTCGGCTATGTGCTCGCGCACTTGCTGTTCTGGAGTCGGCAGCTTCCAAATGCCGAGGGCGCTTAGACCCTCATGCAGCGGCGTGTTTCGCACGCACCGGCCTCCCGGGTCGGCCGAGCTAAAGATCAGCGGCGGCCACATCACGTATGTCCAGCTCGATTCAACTTGGACCGAATTGGTTGCGCGAGAGGCGGGCACGTCAAGGCAATACTCCCGAACGATTCCGGTGGAGCTGCCGAGCCAGAAGATGGCTTGGGCCAGGATGAACAGGAAGCCCGCGATCCCGATGGCTGCCCCCCGCGCCGATCCACGCTCCATCATTTTGCACCCCGACACTTTGCGTAAATCGCGTTCATGATCTGCTTGGCGGCCGGTTTATCGGTCGTGAACTCCTTGATTACGGCCGGAGAAAATCCGTGGATCTGAGTGACGACACACTTGATCTGAGCGGATGATGCTCCCTGATTTTCGAGGGCGAGTGGCAATGCTTCCTCTAGTTGCTTGCGAGTACGTTCAAGCTGGGCCGCCGAGACCTTCGGTGCATAGAGTTCGGTTCCAGGCGGAAGGCAGCTTTCGCTTAGTTTCTTGTTTAGGACGATGGCCTTGTGCCACATGGCCGGGGTCCTAGGATGCGCTATCGACTCGATTTCGCCGGGTGGAAGTTGGTCGATTTCGCCTCGATAGCAGCGAGCAACCTTGGCAGAGACGCCCTCTCCCAAGAGTTCGCGGTAGTAGAGATTGAACGCGTGCTGTTCCTTCTGTTCTTCCTGCCTGGAGCGGGGAAGCGGAACGCCAGAGCTGGTGGAGGCCTGATCGGAAGACGTGCTTATACCGCACCCGCTAAGCGCGAGTGCAACCGTGAGTGCGACACCGACGAGCCTGAGAACGCTTTCCCCCACCTTGCCTCCCCTTCCATGACAGGGTTCGGCGGGCAGTATGTCATGAGGTTGGATGTCTTTGTGACCAGGTGCGCCAACGGGAATCCCGGGATCCGCAGCAGTGGTGCGCCAGCCCATGGGTGCTCAGTCTGCGGTCGATGGGATCTCAAAAATACCCGAGGCGACCTCCTCGCCGAGATCGTCCTGGTCGGCGCTTCGGAAGTACCAGGAATAGGAGTAAGAACCGGGCTCGGCTGCCTCAGCGCCCTCGAAGTTGTCGGGGTACCGAAACGCGGCGCTGAAGTTCGTCCCGCGGCGAATGGCAGCATGGGGCACGCCGTCGGGTCCGCTAACTCGGCAGAGCAGACGGTTCACCGGCCGCTGTTGTCCAAGGGTCGAAAGAAAGTTCGGCTGCCACTCGATAGCCAGGAGCGCGCTTTCCTCGCCGACCTCGACGCGGGCCATCCAGCCCTGGTTCACGGGCCATCCGGGGGAGACGAAACTGCCTTGCCGCAGCTTTTCCGGCGACGTGTAGACGATCTGACCCGGTGCGATGCCGCTCGCAAGGGGCAGGCGTGCTCCGGTTCCCCCAAAGGTGGCAAAGGTCATGCCTGGGTCGAACCTCCTGGTCAGGTCATCGCTCAGTACCAAATGCTCTCGCTGTGCAGCACTCTCGGCCCGCTCGACGTCGTCGCGTTCGGCGTCTTTCAGCTCGATGCCGAGAAATTTTGCTGCCTCCTCCATGAAGGGGCCGAGTGTGTACATCCAGAACCTCTGGTCAGCCTTCTCCTGCATCTCCTCGACGAGCTGCGGCTGGGGTCCGATCGTCTTTCCATTCCGGATCCACCACCAGTCCTCCTTGCGGTCCTCGGTGACGAGGATCACGGGCTTGTCCTCGTCCTTCGCACGGTCAATCACATCGAGCCAGATCACCAGGTCCCCGTAGCGCTCGGGGTCGGGCTTCTTCTCGTCGGCCCAACCCGGCGGCACCTTATGCGCGTAGCGCTTGGAGCCGTCCTTCGCCACGTCCGCGAGATCACTGGGCTCCCCAACCCGACCGGCGAGAAGTGGCTCAAGTGCATCGCGCACCGTGTCGGCACCGAGTGGGTCTCCGTCGGTGAGCGGATCGGGATGGCCGTCGCGGAGTTTGTCGAGGTGACGCTTCACGGGCGCGAGCGCTTTCGTGATCCGCCCTTCAAGGTCCTCGCGGTCGAGTCGGGGATGTTCGCGCACCTCCTTCCCCACCGCAGTAGCGAACCCCTTGATCGCCTCCTCGACCTCAGCGTAGGTCTTCATCTGCTCGTCGATCACCGCGAGCCGACCGCGCTGGAACTCGACGCCGACCTGGTATGGGACGAAGAGACGCTCCTTCAACCCGCCAAGGATCTCCAGCAACTTGCCCCTGGTGTCCTCTGGCAGCCGGTAGAGCGTCAGCAGCACGTTGGTGTCTGGGACGATCAACGCCTCGCTCCAGAGCTCGGCGAATTCCTCCGCAGACGGCCGATGGTGTCCCGGGAAGGTTTCGCGCATCAACCACTTCTATCAGCGACGTGATCTACTGCAAGTCGGCCAGCCCGACTTGAGGGCATCTACTAGACGCTCTACCTCCTGCCTGTAGAGCGGTGGCAGGAGGCTCTCAACCCGGCCAGCGGTGGAGGGCTTAACCGAGCAGCCTCGCGTGCGGCGGGTGTCGCTCGCCACGCTTCCCCATCCTTCACCGGGCTACGCCGACCTCGGAAGGGCGGAATCGGGGCGGACCCCGTTTTCAGCGCTCCGTAAATGCTCTCGAAACCAAGCGATTAGCAGGCGATTCTTCGAAAGCACGGCCGCAGCGAGCGTCGCCTTCGTAGACCGACGCTCTATCCAACTGAGCTACTGGCGCGGGTTGCCGGGGAGAGCCCGGAGGGGCGATTCTAGGGACTTGGCGGATTCGTTAGGCCGCTTCGGGCTCGGCCGGCTGGTTCAGCCGGACGTGCCAATGGACTGTCGCGGTCGCTACTCGCTGATCGGAGCCGTCGGTCAGCTCTATCTCGCAGGGGAAGACAACTTTGCCCTCGCTGTCGAGGGTGGCCAGGGCCTCGGTGGCCGGGACGGCCAGCTTGGCCTTGGCCTCGATCGGGCCCTTGGCGATCTTCTCGTAGGAGATCTCGGCGCTGCGGGCTAGTGGGGTGACCTCGCCTAGCCGCTCGACGAAGGCGCCGATGAAGGCGGCTCCCGAGGCTGCCTCGGCCACGGTGAAGAGGGCGCCGGCGTGCTGGGAGCCAACGTGGTTGGTCAACTCGGGGCGCTCGGGCAGGACCACCGTCGCCTCGCCCTCGGAGATGCTGGTGATCTCCAGGCCCAGGTGGCCGGCGAAGGGCACGGCCTGGATCATGCCCTGGGCGATCGCGTCGAAGTCGGTCATCGCCTCGGGCACCCTATCTATGGTCAGCGCTCAGCGGCCCTCGAAGGTCGCGTGGCCCGGGGCGCCGTGCTCGAGGAAGGTCTTGACCGCGCGCTGCAGGTCCTCGGTTGCGAACAGTTCTCCCGCCTCGGTGCGGATCGCCTCGTCGGCGGCCGGGATGCCGCCCTCGCGAAAGCGGCGCAGGACGTGCTTGGTCATCGCGTGCGCCTTGGTCGGGCCCGCCGCCAGCTCGGCGGCGAAAGCGCGGGCCCGCTCGTCAAAGCCCTCGTCCTCGAAGACGCGATTGACGACGTTCCAGCGCTCCAGCTCCTCGGCATCGAAGAGCTCGCCGGTGATCACCAGCTCGCGAGCGCGGCCGCTGCCGGCGCGCTCGGCTAGCCGTTGCGTGCCACCCATCGACGGGGTCAGGCCGACCACTTTCTCGACCAGGCCGAACTTGGCCGAGCGGGCAGCAAGGATCAGGTCGCAGCCCAGCGCGAGCTCGAAAGCCGCGGTCAGGGTCAGCGCGTGGGCGGCGAAGACGACCGGCAGCGGCAGCCGTTCAACCCGCTCGACGGCGCCGATCAGCTCGTCCCAGAGCCCACTCGCCCGCTCCGGCGTCAGCCCCTCGAACTCGGCGACGTTGACCCCGCCGGAGACCGCCCGGCCCTCGGCGCGGATCAGCAGCGCCCGCGGCGGGTCAGCCTCGACCGCCGCGATCCCGGCCAGCAGACCGTCGAACATGCGGCTGTCGAAGAGGTTCAGCGGCGGGCTGTCGAGCGTCAGCACCGCCAGGCCGACGGCGTCGCGCTCTACTCGAACGACTGTCTCCTCACTGTCCATCCCAGGACGAGACAATAGAAGGACCGACGAAAGGAGACCTGATGAGGATCGGTGTGCTAGGCACAGGCGCGGTCGGACGGCAGATCGCGACCAAGCTGGTCGAGCTTGGGCACGAGGTGATGATGGGCTCGCGCTCGGCCGAGAGCGAGGCGCTGCTGGAGTGGGTGCAGGAGGCCGGCGGCGACGCCCGCGGCGGGACCTTCGCCGACGCGGCCTCGGCCGCCGAGCTGGTCTTCAACTGCACCTCCGGGGAGGCCTCGCTAGAGGCACTCGCGGCGGCCGGCGCCAAGAGCCTCGCCGGCAAGGTGTTGGTCGACGTCGCCAACCCGCTCGACTTCTCGCAGGGAATGCCGCCGACCCTCTCGGTCTGCAACGACGACAGTCTCTGCGAGCGCATCCAAACCGCCTTCCCCGAGGCAAGGGTCGTCAAGGCGCTGAACACGATGAATAACCAGGTGATGACCGAGCCCGGCCGGCTGCCCGGCGCTCACAACGTCTTCGTCTGCGGCGAGGACGCCGGCGCCAAGGCTGCGGTCGGCGAGTTGCTGCAGGAATTCGGCTGGGCCCCCGAGCAGATCATCGACCTCGGCGGGATCGCCGCTGCTCGTGGTACCGAGATGTACCTGCCGCTCTGGCTGTGCCTGATGGGCTCGCTCGGAACCGCGGACTTCAACATCCAGGTCCGGGTGCCGTAACTCAGGGGACCCGATGTACCTCGAACAGGTTGGTGCCCAGCTCCTGCTCTGGCAGCCCGGCCGTGATCGCAATCAGGTCGCCTGAGGCAGCAATGCCGTGCTCGCCCGCGAGCCTGGCGCAGTCGTGGAGCAGACGCCGCACGTCCTCCTCGTGCTCGCTCAGCACCGCGGTCACCCCGAAGAGCAGGCCGAGGCGACGCACGGTCTCGATTCGCGGTGAGACCGCCAGCACCGGGACCTTGGGGCGATGGGCGGAGACCAGGCGGGCGGTGCGGCCGCTCGTCGTCGGCACGACCAGCGCCGCCAGGCCGAGGCGGTAGACCGCCCCGACAGCCCCCTGGGCAACCGAGTCGGCGACGTCCTGCGTCGCCTGATCGGTGCGGCTGAAGAGCCACTCGCCGTAAGGCAGGTCGGGCTCGGTGGCACGCGCAATCTGGTCCATCACCCGCACCGCCTCGACCGGGTGCTGACCGACCGCAGTCTCCTCGGAGAGCATCACCGCATCGGTGCCGTCGAAGATCGCGTTGGCGACGTCGGTGACCTCGGCCCGCGTCGGCCGACGTGCGGTAACCATCGAGGCCAGCATCTGCGTCGCAGTTATCGCCGGCTTGGAGCGCTTGCCGGCTGCGCGGATCAAACGCTTCTGGACTACCGGCACCTGGGCCAGCGGCAGCTCGATCCCGAGATCACCGCGCGCAACCATGATCCCTCCGGTCGCCGCCGCGACGATCTCCTCGGCGTTCTCGGCCGCGCGCTGCTTCTCGATCTTGGCGATCAGGGGAATGTCGGAGCCGAGCGCACGCAACCGCTCGCTCACCGGCTCGAGGTCGGCGGCGCTGGAAACGAAGGAGACAGCGAGCAAGTCGACGTCATGCTCAACCGAGAACTCGACCCAGCCGAGGTCGCCGTCGGTGGCCGCCGGGGTACTGATGCCGGGAACGTTCATCCCCTTGTGCGAAGACAGCGTCCCGCCGACCTCGACCTCGCAATCGACGCCGCCGTCATCAGCGCCCTGCACGCGCAGACGGATCGAGCCGTCGGCCAGGTAGACCGGCTCGTCCTCGCGCAGCGAGGTGACGCCCGGCCAGGCGACCGGGATCGTCTCCTCATCGCCCTCGACCTCTTGCGGGGTCAGCTTCACATGCATACCGGTCTCCAGCTCGGCGACGTCACCGCGCAGCTCACCGATCCGCAGCTTCGGCCCAGGCAGGTCGCCGAGCACCGCCACCTCGCGCCCCGCCCGCTCGGCGGCGGCGCGGATCGACTCGATCGTCCCTGCATGTCGGTCGCGGTCAGCGTGGGAAAAGTTGAGGCGCAAGACGTCGGCGCCGGCCTCGATCAGACGCGCCAGGACGTCGGGCTCCCAGCTTGCTGGGCCGACCGTCGCAATGATCTTGGTGCGCCTTTCGCGTTGCATCCACATGACTGTAGAGAGTGACTCCGTCCTGATCGGGAAGCTGCAAACGTTGACATCGATCTGTGTAACACTGTCGGCGTGAGCAGCACCGTCGCCGAGCAAGTCGCCAGCGCCGAGGAGGCCCTAGCCCCCGGTCTTATTGGCGAGGTGGCGCCTTCCCCGGCTGGGCCGATCGAGGCCGCCGAAGCCGCTTCGCTCCCCAAGCCCCCCGTCGTCCCCTTGCCGCGCGGCGCCCAGATGCTGCGCTTTAACCAGCGCCAGATCGAGTACGTCTTCGGCGCCCGCCGCCGCCTCGGCGACGTCTTTCGGATGCGCACGTCGATGCCCGGCGGCCCCGTCGTCACCTGCCATCCCGACCACGTGCGCTCGCTCTTCACCGCCAAGCCCGAGCAGGCACCCTCGCTGACCGGAGAGTCGCCCCTGCGGCCGATCCTCGGCACCCGCTCAGTCCTAACTGCCGTCGGCCCCCGCCACATGCGCCAGCGCAAGCTGCTGCTGCCAGCGTTTCACGGCGAGGCGATCGAGCGCTACACGGCGATGATCGCCGACGCCGCAGAACGCGAGATCGACAGCTGGCCGCTGAACCGTCCGTTCGCACTGGCACCGCGGATGCAGGCGATCACGCTCGACGTGATCATGGCCGGCATCTTCGGCATCGAGGGACGACCCGAGCGCGGCACCCCCGAGCACCGAATGCGAACCACGATCAAGTACCTGGTCGCGGCCTCGACCTCCCCCCTAGCGCAGGTCGGCGAACTGATGAACATGACGCGCGAAGAGGCGGTGGGGCTGACCCGCCTCGGGGTCGAGCTGCTCGACCGCCCCACCTACGCCGTGATTGAGGCGCGCCGCCGGGACGCGCAGCTCGAAGAGCGGCGCGACATCCTCTCCCTGCTCCTGCAAGCACGGACCGAGGATGGCGAGGCAATGGACGACAAAGAAGTCCGCGACGAGCTGCTCACCCTGGTCCTCGCCGGCCACGAGACGACCGCAAACTCGCTGTCATGGGCGTGGGAGCGGCTGGTCCGCAACCCCGATGCCCACGAGGCCCTGCGCGAGGCCGTCCGCTCTGGCGAGGGCGCCGAGGAGCAGGTCGAGGCGACGATCGTAGAGACGATGCGCTCACGCCCGGTCGTGCCGTTCATCGGCCGGCGGGTGACGGTGCCCTGGCAACTTGGCCCCTACGGAATCTCCGCCGACACTCCGGTCGGGATGAGCATCCTCCTCGTTCACCACCGCGAGGACCTCTATCCGGAGCCCTTCGAGTTCCGCCCCGAGCGCTGGCTCGGCCGCAAGCCGGGCACCTACGAGTGGATCCCCTTCGGCGGCGGCATCCGCCGCTGCCTCGGCGCCGCCCTGGCAATGGCCGAGATGCGCGTCGTCCTCGAGGCGATGGCAAGGCGCCTTGACCTAGAGGCCGCCGAGCCTGAGCCCGAGCGTGCCCTACACCGCAACGTAACGATGATCCCCGCCCGCGGTGGGCGAGTCGTCCTCCGCGCTCGCCGCTGACTCAGCCGACAACGACCGGCCGCGGCCCAGACTAGCCCCCCGGAAAGAGGCCGCCGACTGCGCCTCAGCCGGGCTCGCGGTACGTAGACTCGGCCACCCCACGATGCTTCTTTACGACTCGCAGGTTTCCGGCAACTGTTACAAGGTGAGGCTGCTGCTCTCCAAGCTCGGCTTGTCGTACGAGCGACAGGAGGTCGATGTCATCGACCACACCGGTCGCTCTGAGCTCCTCGGAGATCTTAATCCCGCCTTGCGCGTGCCCACTCTCGTGCTCGACGACGGACGTGCGCTGGCGGAGTCAAACGCGATCCTCTGGTATCTGGCCGACGGCACCGACTACCTCCCCGACGAGGGATTCGCTCGCGCAAAGGTGTTGCAGTGGCTGTTCTTCGAGCAGTACAGCCACGAGCCATACATCGCGGTGGCGCGGTTCTGGCTGACGATCGCACACTCCCAGCCGACCGAGGCCGAGCTCGCCGCCAAGCACGCCGGCGGCTACGCCGCGCTGGCGGCGATGGAACGCCAACTCGGCAGCACTTCCTTCCTGGCGGGCGAGCGATACACCATCGCCGACATCGCCCTCTACGCCTACACGCATGTGGCGGGAGAGGCCGACTTCGACCTGGCCAGGCATCCCGCCGTGAGCCAGTGGCTGAAGCGGGTCGCAGAGCAGCCCGGTCACGTCTCGATCATGGCGTGATCGCGCCGACCGCCGGAGTACGGAGAGGGAGGGATTCGAACCCTCGAGAGAGCTTGCGCCCCCTACTCGCTTAGCAGGCGAGTGCCTTCAGCCACTCGGCCACCTCTCCGGGAACTGGGGCCGATTGTAAGAGTTAACCGGGGGCGGCGCGGCTAGTCTCGTGGTCGTGTCCGGCCGCTCGCACGCTCAGCTCGAGCAGATCTTCGAGGACGTTGAGGCTCCGTTCGCTTTCGTCGACCTCGACGCGATGTGGTCCAACGCGGGGGAGATGCTGGGACGGGCCGGCGAGAAGCCGATCCGGGTGGCGAGCAAGTCGGTGCGCTGCCGAGCCCTGCTCGAGCGGATCCTACGCCGCGGCGAGCGCTTCGCCGGGCTGATGACTTTCACGCTTCCGGAGACGCTCTGGCTAGCCGAGAGCGGCTTCGAGAACCTGCTGCTTGCCTACCCCACCACCGACACGACCGCGCTAGGGGAGCTGGCGTTGCGCTCGGTTGCCAACCCAGCCGGCGCGCCAGTCGTGATGGTCGACTGTGTCGAGCACCTGGAGGCAATCGAGTCGGTCTTGGGAGCGGGCGCGGCACCGGTGCGGGTCTGTATTGACCTCGACGCCGGCTGGTGGGCGCTGGGTGGGCGGATCAAGGTCGGGCCGAAGCGCTCACCAGTACACACGGTCGACCAGGCAGTCACCCTGGCCCAGGAGATCGAGCGACGACCACAGGTCGAGCTGGCGGCGCTGATGTCCTACGAGGGTCAGATCGCGGGGGTTGGGGATCGACCCCCGGGGCGACGCCTGCGCGGGGCCACCATCCGCACGATGCAGCGCCGCTCCGCCGCCGAGCTAGCGAAACGCCGCGCAGCCGTCGTCGCCGCGATCCGCGGATTTGCTGAGCTGCCGATCGTCAACGGCGGCGGCACCGGCAGTCTGGAGCTGACCGGCAGCGAGGAGGTCGTCACCGAGGTCACCGCCGGCTCGGGCTTCTATGCGCCGACGCTCTTTGATCACTACAGCCGCTTCTCGCTGACGCCGGCAGCCGGCTTTGCCCTGCCGATCGTGCGCAAGCCCTCGTCTGGCATTGCAACCGCCCTGGGCGGGGGCTATCTCGCCTCGGGCAGCGGCGACCCGGCGCGGCTTCCCTCGCCCTGGCTGCCCGAGGGCCTTCAGCTCGACCCCGAGGAGGGCGCAGGAGAGGTACAGACCCCCCTCAGCGGCCCACCCACCCGCGACCTGCAGATCGGCGACCGCGTCTACATGCGCCACGCCAAGGCGGGCGAGCTCTGCGAGCGCTTCGACACCCTCCATCTCCTCGAAGGCGACGAGATAGTCGACCTGGTCCCCACCTACCGAGGCGAGGGCCAAACGTTCCTGTAGACGGCCGACGGGACGAAATCCGGGCCCATAGCAACGGATTTCGTCCCGTCGGCGGGTGGTTCAGGGGCCTAGGACGCGCTCGGCGTACTCGTTGGTGAAGGTGCGGCCCGGGTCAAGCTCGTCCCTTACTGCTTGGAACTCGGTCCAGCGGGGATAGTGCTCGGCCAGGGTCGCCGCCGTCTGGAAGTGGCGCTTGCCCCAGTGGGGGCGACCGCCGTAAGAGTTCATGATCGCCTCGACTGCCTCGAAGTAGGGACGCCACTCCATGCCACGGTACTGGTGGACGGCGATGTAGGCGGTGTCGCGTTCATGCGAAGGGCTGAGCAGCGCGTCGTCAGCGGAGGTCACCCGCATCTCGATCGGGAAGAAGACCGGGTAGCGGTTGGAGCGCACCCACTCGATCACCCGTCGCGCCGCCTCGGGGCCGTGCTTGCGCGGCACGCCGTACTCCATCTCAGTGAAGCGAACGCGGCGCTCGTTGGCGAAGATCAGGTCACTGCGGTCGGTCGCCTTGCTGCCTGAAGCAAGCCAAGCGGCGAGACGCGAGAGCGAGGGGATCCCACGCGGAAAGGCCTTTCCAGCAGCTGAGATCGCCTCCAGCGCCCAGTTCTCCAAGACGATGTCGTTGAGGAAGGCGGCGGCCCAACCGCGTGGGCGAGGCGGCTCTTCGGTGCGGTTGCGCTCCAAGACCAGGGCCGAGTCGGCGTACGGGAAGGTGAACAGCTCAAAGTGATCGTTTGCGTCGGCGCGCTCCTGAAAGGCATCGAAGACCTCCTCGCGTGGGCAGGGTGTGTCAACCCGGTGCAAGGTGAAGGCCGGGACACAGCGCAGGGTCACGGCGGAGATCGCGCCGAGGGAGCCGATCGAGACCCGGGCCGCACGCAGCAGCTCGGGGTCGTCCGCGGCGCTCAACTCTCGCACCGAGCCGTCGGCAAGGACAAGCTCCAGTCCCTCGACCTGGGAAGAGATGTTGCGCAGCTTCGCCCCGGTGCCGTGGGTGCCAGTCGAGATCGCACCGGCGATCGTCTGGCGGTCGATGTCGCCAAGGTTCTCCATCGCCAGGCCGAGCCGGTGCAGCTCCTCGTTGAGCTCGGCGAGGATTGTGCCCGCGCCGACCTTGACCAGGCCTGTGTCGCGATCCGCGTCGATCACGCCACTGAGCGAGCCGGCGTCCACCATCGTGCCGCCGGTCAAAGCGGCCTCGGTGAAGGAGTGGCCGCTGCCGACAACGCCGACCCTACGGCCAGCGGCAACTGCCCCGCCAATCGCCTCAGCCAACTCCTCGCGATCGCGTGGGCAGACAAGCTCCGCTGGTGCGCACGACTGGTCCCCGGCCCAATTACGCCAAGTTCGGGCCGATAGCCCCCGCTCGGCTCTCCCAGAAGCCATTGGACCGAGAGACTATCTCCCGACCTCGGGTGTGGGAATGGCAGCCGGAGAGAGGGAGTGGAACGAATATGCCGCGGTGCCAAAAAGCAACGCGGCGATTGCAATACCCGGGGCCGCGTTGCCAGCGACGCTGGCGACGCCCCCACCGGACAGTCCACCGATCACCTGTCCCGCAGCCCACGCCATGTTGGAGAGGCCGGCCGAGAAACCCTGATGGAGACGGCTCGACTCGGCGGCCTCGGAAAGCATGGTCAGCGCCGGCGTAAAACAGATTCCCCCTCCCAGTGAAGTGAGCATTACCCCGGCCAGCACCACACCCATGGCCGCTCCCATCGCAACGGCGACCATCGCAACGGCGCAGATGCTGAGCCCGACGACGTAAGGCCTGCGTCTCCCGGCCCGGTCCGAGTAGCCACCCACTATCGGAGCCAGCACCGCCTCCAGGGCCGCTCCGGCGATGAACCCGGCGGCGATCAACGTGTGTCCACCGCCGAGGCCAGCAATCTGCAACGGTGCCAGCACCTCGACCGCGCCGAACATGAGCGACGGGATCGCGACGAAGGCAGTCCCGATCAGGATCGGGCGGCTCAGGATTGTCTCGGCAACCACGCGCAGGTCCTGCGGCTCGGGCGCCTCGCCCTCGGGCAAGCGAGCGGCGAAGAAAACGAGCACTAGCGCCACCCCGAGCACGGCGCTGAACACGACTTCGGTGCCGACTTCAGCAGCCAGGGCCCCTAGCGCCGGACCAAGCAGGGCACCGGCAACGGCCGTGCCCAGGGCGGCTCCGATCACCGCTCCGCGGCGCTCGGGCGGCGCCGCGGTGATCAGCCAGGTCAGCGCACCCGACCAGATCAGCGCACCGGAAGCACCCTGGGCGAACCGTGCGACATCGAGCAAGAGGAACTGATCGGCGAAACCGAACGCGACACTGGAGCAACCGAGCAGCAGCAGGCCAGCAATGACCGTACGGCGCGGTCCAATGCGGGCGGCAAGAAGGCCGGCCGGTAGTGAGAAGATCAGCGTCCCGGCAGCGTAAGAGGCGGAGAGAACCCCGGCCTCCGCCTTGTTCAACCCAAGCTCCGAGACATAGCTCGGCAACAACGGCGCGATAGCCGAAAAGAAGGCGACGTCGAAGAAAACCATCGCCGAAGCAAGGACAAGCAAGCGACGCATTGCAGACAATACAATCATCTAGAGCGTTAACCGTCATAGGCCCAGGCGTCTAGCATCATTGATTCGTCTACTCCCCGGAGGGGTGGCAGAGCGGTTGAATGCACCGGTCTTGAAAACCGGCAGACATCGAAAGGTGTCTCGAGGGTTCGAATCCCTCCCCCTCCGCTTATAGCGCTAAATCTGGCTTGCTAGAGCGGTTTGCGACACCTTCTATAGGCCACTTCTGAGTCCGGTTGCCTCCGGCTGAATCCGGTTGATGGGAGGCATGACGGAGGCAGCATCCCTATCCCTCCATCGCTAAATTCTTTTTGAGCAAAAGCCGCATTTTCCGTTCGCGCCCTTGGTTGACCTTGCAGAGCACAGAGGACTGTTCCTGCGCGCCGACGGCTCTGTCTCGCATCCCAAGTCTCACGAATTGCAAGCCGGGGCGGCCCGTCGCTAAGGCTGCGTTATCCGGTCACGAGGGCGATGTTGAAGCCATCGTGGCCCTTGACGCCGACGGTCTGGATCGTCGTGGCCTCGACGCGGGGATCAGCAGCGAGCATCTCGTGGAGGCGGCGCTGGGCCGGGATCGTCGGGTCGTCGCTGTCCGGGTCGGCGAGTCGGCCGAAACGGACGACGTTGTCGCTGACGATGAGGCTGCCGGGGCGGGAGTGATCTAGGGCCCAGGCGAAATAGTCGGGGGTGTGGATCTTGTCGGCATCGATGAAGGTCAGGTCGAAGGGGCCGGTGTCCTCCGCGGCAAGTTGGGGAAGCTGGTCGAGGGCGGGTCCAACCCACAGATCGACGATGTCGCCCAGACCGGCATGGGCGATGTTGCGCTCCGCAACCTCGGCGTTGAGGGGCTCCGCCTCCAGGGTGATCAGGCGACCGCCGAGAGGCAAGGCCCGACCAAGCCAGATCGTGCTGTAGCCGCCGAGGGTCCCGAACTCGAGGATCCGCCGTGCCCCGATCGACTTTGCCAGCAGGTTCAGCAGCTTGCCTTGCGCCGCTGAGACCTGGATCGCCGGTAGCCCGGCTTCCTCGCTGCTCCGCAAGGCCGCCTCGAGCGCCTTATCGTGCGGTGCCAGCAAGCCACTGACATACTCGTCGACCGCGGTCCAGTTCTCCTGCGACACGGGCTAGGTCTATCAGGACAGTGTCCTGGGCAGGAAACCCCGTCGAGCGCCCGAACGTGCGGGGATGGAGACGGCATCGCGCCGGGCGCGCAGGCGTGAGCGATGGGTGCAACGAGCGGAGCGCGTCAGCGACGCCTTCGGGCTGGTCTTCGTGCTGACGTTGATCACCTACGTGCTCGCCTCGCTGATAGAGAACCGGGGCTGGACTGCTGTCGTACTCACGGTCGCGACAAGCGCGACCTCGGTGGTGGCGCTGACCAGCTCGCATGCACGGGCAAGGGTCGTGCGCGTTGCCCTGGTGCTCTCGGCACTTACCATCGCGCTGGCCGCCGTGGGGGCCGTATCCGGCGATCACATCTGGCTCAACCTCGCGACGCTGATCCAAGTCTCGCTGCTGACCGTGGCGATGGCGGCCGTCCTGCGCCGGGTCGTGATGGCCCCCGAGGTGGGCTCGCGGACGATCCTCGGGGCGCTCAGCGTCTACACGGTGCTGGGCATCCTCTTCACCTTCCTCTACGGCGTAATCGACCGGATCCAAGGAGGGCCGTTCTTCGAAGGCCACCCCCACCCGGCCGGCTCAGACTTTCTCTTCTTCAGCTACACGACGCTGACCACAACCGGCTACGGCAACCTCGTCCCCGGCGGCCAGCCGGGCCGGCTGGTCTCGGGCCTGGAGATGATGATGGGCCAGATCTTCCTCGTCACCCTGGTCGCGGGCCTGGTCAGCCTCTGGCGCCCGGGCGAGGCGATCCGGCGACGGCGCGAAGCGCGCAGTGGTGCGACAGCCACCGACGTCCCTCCGAGCTGACGGAGCCTCTGCTCAGCTGAAGTACTGCCCATGGAAGCCGAACGGGATGTGGTGCGGAACCTGTGCCCGCCCCAGCTCTTCGAGGTTCGTGGCGTCCAGGACCAGAAGGTAGGAGCTGGACGAGCGGCCATCGAGCACGACTGAGAGCAGCACCCCGTCGTCCTCGGCCCGGTCCGGATGCGGAGCGGGCACGAAGACCGGCTCGCCGGGATAGGAGCCCGGCTCGAACCACCTCTGGGCCTCACCCGTCTCGACATCGACCTTGACCAGCTGATCAATGAAGTCGGGGGACTCCCCATCGTCGTGCGTGCCGGCCCCGTAGACGTAGCGGTAGGGGCGTCCGTTGCGCTCCCGATAGTCGATCCGGGGCAACTCGAGCAACTCGTCGCTGAGCTCTTCCTCGCGGACTGGGCCGCCACTGAGCGCCACGCGGTAGCGCAGTAGCCGGCCATAGGAGGACTCAGAAGGAGGCGCGGCCCGCAGGCGATCTACGTAAAGCGAGTCGATGATCTTCGCGTCGTCGTAGGCGACCATGTCGAGGACCAGCTCGCCCTCCCGCTCGAAGGCGTTGACGTGGTGAAAGGAGAAACGGGGCTCCGCCGTGTACTTGCCGCGCAACTCACCGTCCTCGCGGTCGAAGACGAGCACCCGTGTCCCCAGCTCCGGCTTCCAGCGGTAGTTCTCGATGAATGGCCTCCCGGAGAGGGCGAGATTGAGTGGGTTGACCACGAGCGGGAAGGCGACGAGGATCGCGTAGCGCTCGGTCAGCGCGAAGCTGTGCATATAGGAGGGTTCCGCAATCCGCAGCGAGGCGATCCGTCGCTGCGCCGTCCGGTCGCGCTGAGCAAAGACCCTGTACTCGCTGCGCGGTCCGAAGTGAGTCACGTAGGCGATCAACTCTCCCCGCTCGGGGTCGTGATGGGGGTGCGCGGTGGCATGGGTCCCCGGCGGCTCGAAGGCGACGCCGAGCGTCTCGAGCGTCTCCGGATCGAAAGCAACCGGCAGCGGGGTCTCGGTCATCGCGATGTACTCGTCGCCTAGCCGGGTCAGGTTGACGTTGCAGTTGTCGGTGATCTTGGGCCGGAACATCGTCGCCGCCCGCTTGAAGATCGAACGACAGGGATCGGTGGCGAACTCGCTGTAGGAGATCCGACCCCCCTGCGCGGCGCGGTAGGCGTCGCTGCGCAGGAAGCGGTTGGCATAGGAGACCCGTCCGTTGGCGAAGGAGAACTTATGGAGCATCGCGAGGCCATCGAACCAGTGGCGAAGCGGCTTATCGCCCGCCTCGAACTTCGCCGGACCATTACGAAGCAAGGTCCCAGTCAGCCACTCGGGAATCGTGCCCTCAACCAAGAGTGAATCGAGGTCGATCTCCGCCTCGAGCGTCTCAAAGCCCGTCGAGTAGCCCGGACGGGATACGGTCTTCGCCTCAACCGTCTCCATTTCGTTCCTCCTTGATAGTCCAGAATAGACGGTCTAACAGATATCATCTTCATTTCCTGATGTCAAGCGAGATCCGCCTAACCCCTACGTCCTTCATCGTCCTCGGCCTGCTCGACGCAGCCGGGGAGGCGACTCCGTACGACCTCAAGCAGATGGTCGCCGTGAGCCTCGGCAACTTCTGGTCACTGCAGCACGCCCAGCTCTACTCCGAGCCCGAGCGCCTGGCAGCGGCGGGCTACCTGAGCGAGCGGCGCGAGGAGGGCGGGCGGCGGCGGCGGCACTACGCGGTCACGGCCCGCGGCCGCGAGGCGCTGCGCACCTGGATCGCCGAGCCGACCGCGAAGCTGACCGAGCTGCGCGACCTCGCCCTGCTCAAGGTCTTCTTCGGAGCCGACCCAAAGGCGATGGCGGAGGCCCAACTGCCTGCACACGAGCGCCAGCTAGCGACTTACGAGGAGCTTCAAGGCGACGTCGGAAAGGCGATGCCGGAGGGGGCGGGCATCACACTCGACGCCGGAATCACGTCGGAGCGGATCTGGGTCGAGTTCTGGTCGGACCTGGCCGAGTAGGCGGCTCTACTCGGAGAGCTCGACGCGTTCGATCATCTGCGCCTCGAGCGGACGATCGGAGGCGTCGGTCTTAACCGACTCGATCGCATCAACCACATCCATGCCCTCGACGACCCGCCCGAAGACGGTGTGCTTGCCGTCCAGCCACGGCGCCGCAGCGGTGGTGACGATGAAGAACTGCGAGCCGTTGGTGTTGGGCCCGGCGTTGGCCATCGCCAGCGCCCCGCGCTCCACCTTGTGATCGTTGAACTCGTCCTCGAAGGTATAGCCGGGACCACCGGTGCCGGTTCCTTCCGGGCAACCGCCCTGGATCATGAAATCCGGGATCACCCGGTGGAAGACCAGTTCGTCGTAAAACTTATCGGCGGAGAGCTTGCGGAAGTTCTCGACCGTCTTCGGCGCGTCGTCATCGTGCAACTCGAGCACGATCGCCCCAGCGTTGGTGTGAAGTGTCGCCCGCGACATCGGAGCGAACCCTACCGATCCGCGCACGAACGCCGCCGACGGGCCGAAATCCGGACATATAAGGGTGGATTTCGGCCCGTCGGCGGGACTGCGGAGCCGGCTAGCCCGTTACGCGCACGGTGATTGGGCGCGAGGCGCCGGGAGCGTAGGGCCAGCGCTCCTCGGAGAGGGCGGCGGCACGGAGGCGGATGCTCGCCGAGCCGCTGATGTAGCGGAAGCGGTAGCTGGCGTGGAAGCGTCCGCTGTGATCCGTTCGGGTGACCAGTACCGGGCGCCAGCGTTTCGCTGCCTCCTCGTAGTACTGGATCGCGACCAGCTTGCCTCTCCGCGGCAGCGGCGCTCCGAGTGTGCGGACCCGACCGCTGAAGCGCACGGCTTCCTCGGTACGCAGGGCCTCAGGCACGACCTTGAAATCGATGCCCCCTCGTACCCTCAGCCTCAACGGCCGGCGGCTGGCCTCGTTCAGGTGCACCTCGCCGGGGAAGGCGACGGCGATCCGGCGCGACGGGCCGGCCGCGAGCCGGAGGCTGAAGCCGCCGTGTGGACCTGTGCTGACTGTGTCGATATGGGCATGGTGCAGTGCACCGCGAGAGGGCCGCGAAATGACTCGTAGGGTCCGGCTGGCGAGACCGGCGCCATCGGCGTCGACGAGGCGGCCACTCAGCATGGCACTGCTCCCAAAAGGCACGGTGAGCTCGGTGCCGACGTGACCGTGCCAGCCAAGCTTGGCGAATATCCGCGCCTTGCCAAGTCCGGCCTGCTGCGCTCGGCCAACCGCCGCCGTGCCGGCTCCCGCGGCCACCTGCACCGCCATCTCGACGCCATCGACACGCCGGGTTGTCGATGCCGTGTTGCCAGCTCTGTCGACCGCGTCGGCACGGAACAGATAGGTGCCGGGAGCGAGATCGCTCGGCAAGTGGGCGCTCAGCAGCGCACTGTCGGCGGCATTGCCGGGCTGGAATTTCGCCGGCAACTCGGCCCACTGGTCGCTGCCGAGCCGGCGGAAGTGGATTTCCCCGCCTCCGGGCCCGGAGTAAGCGTCGGAAATCTGGGCGCTGATCTGGCTCTGGTTTTCTCCGCCCGTCGCGGGTGGGTCGAAGGCGACGCCGGGTGGGACGTCGTCGAATCGCAGCGGCAGAGATACCGCCGAGGAAGTCGCCTCGTTGCCTGCCTCGTCGCGCAACCAGATGCTCAGCGTGTAGGTGCCGGCGTGGGGAACGAAGAGGTCTTGGAGAGCGCTCAGGTCATGTCCGGGTGTGAACTTGACACCCGAGTCGTAACCCGCCGGCCCCTCGATGCGCCAGGCCGCCCCACCGATAGCGCTCGCGACGCCCTGGTCGGGATTCGCCCAGGAAAGATCGAAGTCGTTGGTGCGACGCCAGCCTTCGCTCCCCGCCAGGGTGAGGTTGCGCGGGTGGGCCGGCGGGTTGTTATCGACGTAGAAGGTCCGGTCCGGCGTGCAGGCGCTGTTGCCGGCGAAGTCAGTGACGCAGTGGTGGATGCCGTGGGGACCGTCGCTGAAACGGGTGGTGTCGACGATCGCGCTGCCTGATACCCCGAGGCTGCACGGCCGCATCTGGGTCGCGCGCCACTCGCCGCTGATTGAGGCCTTGGCGCAGCTGTACTCGGTCAAGTTCACCCGAGCCCCATCGACATCGGTCTCGCCGAAGCGAACGCCCCCGCCGACATCGCTGCCCGAGAAGCTGACCGCCTGTCCGCCCCGCCGCCAGCCTCCCGCTATCACGTCGCCACCAATCGCAGCGGACGGCGGCTGGTTGTCTTCGACGGTGATCGTCAGGGCACGGATCGCAGACCACGAGCCGGGTTCGAGGCTGCACCATTTGCTTTCCACCCTGGCGCAGAGCAGCCGGTCCTCGAACGCAGGCCGGCCCGGGTTGAAGCCGGCGACGAACTCGCGCGGCGTGGTGTCGGTGCCGGCCGCGGAGGCGAAGACGTCGAAGCCACCACCTGAGCTGCCAACCCCGAGCCGCTGCTCCATCCCGTCGTGCAGAGCGTGCCACCAGGTGCCGCGCACCTGCGTTATGCCAGTGCCCGCCGGGGCTTCCCAACGCCAGCGGGCGAAGCGAGTGCCGGAAACCGTCGCCTGCCCATCGCGGGTGAAGCTCTTCAGGTGGGCGCCGTCGAAGGGATCCTGGCCGGCCGGCGGCACGCACCAGCCGTCCTGGCGAAACTTAGTGCCCCCGGTGGTATCTGCCCAACTCGCATCGGCGCCGACATACCAGCCGCACTGGGCGACGGCGTACTTGCCGGCGCTCGCTTCCTTCGCCACCAGCAACAGCAGCGCCAGAGCAAGCGCGACTCCTATCGCGACAATCCGGCCGAGGCCCCCGCGTGTGCCCGACATAAGCCCTCCTTCGCTCGAGTGCATGTGGAGCGCTAAGGGCACAGCGGTGAAATCTCTCCCCCCTGGCTCGGCGAAAAGGCCGGCCGGTGCCGCGAAGGCGCCTTTGCCAGAATGGCTCGGATGCCACTTCCCACGCAGGATCAGATAACCGAGAAGCTTCGTGCCGTGATCGACCCCGAGCTGCGCCGCTCGATCGTCGAGTTGGGCATGGTGCGCTCGATCGAGGTCCGCGACGACGGCCGGGTCGAGGTCGTCGTCTCGCTGACCACGGCCGGCTGCCCGATCCGCTCCCACTTCGAACAGGCGGTCGCCAAACAGGTTTCCGAGCTGGAGGGAGTGACCGAGGTCGCCGTCGGCTTCGACGTCCTCTCCGACGAGGAGAAGGGGGCGCTACAGAAATCGCTCGGCCGCGGCAAGCTGCCGGCCGGCGCCCTGGCCCAGGTCAAAAACGTGATCTGTGTCGCCTCCGGTAAGGGCGGCGTCGGCAAGTCGACGATGACCGCGAACCTGGCCGCGGCGCTGACCGCTGAAGGCCACCTCGCCGGCGCTCTCGACTGCGACGTCTACGGCTACTCGATCCCGCGCATGCTCGGCGTCAACCGCAAGCCCGAGGTCAACGCCGAGCGCAAGATCCTGCCGCTGGAGGCAGCGGGCGGGGTCAAGGTGATGTCGATCGGGTTCTTCGTCGAGGAGAACTCGGCCGTAGTTTGGCGCGGACCGATGCTGCACAAGGCGATCCAGCAGTTCCTCGAGGACGTCGCCTGGGGAGAGCTGGAGTACCTGCTGCTAGACCTGCCGCCGGGGACCGGCGACGTCTCGATGACCCTCGCCCAACTTCTCCCCCAGGCCAAGTTCCTGATCGTTACCACCCCCCAGCCGGCGGCGCAAACCGTGGCTAAGCGTGGAGCCGAGATGGCACTCAAGTTCGACCTCGAGCTGTTCGGCGCGATCGAGAACATGTCCGGCTTCACCACCCCCGACGGCGAGCGCTTCACGATCTTCGGCGAGGGCGGCGGCCAGCTCCTCGCCGACGAGCTCGACATTCCCCTGCTCGGCAAGGTGCCTCTTTCCGAGGCCCTGCGCGAGCACGCCGACGCCGGCACCCCACTGGTAACGGCAGAGCCAGATGCCCCCGCGTCCCAGGCAATCCGCCAGGCCGCCCGCGGCATCGTCGCCGCGACCCCGCAGGAGCTGCCGGTGCTACAGGCGGTTCCGGCAGCGGCAGAAGCGCCGCCTGTCAGCGGCACTCCGCTCCCAGTCGTTCAGTAGGAGACAGCCGGCAGGTTAGCCGCAGCCCATTAGGATTACCCACTGAGTTTGTTTCGATACGCAACTGGTATCGGAATTCCGCAAGCGGCCGGGTCGGTGACTCTAGGCGCCGGTCTGCCATGGAAAGGGGCGGGACTATAAGAGGCAAAGGCAAACACAAAAAGGGCGCGACCTTCGCCGCCGCTCTCGGCGTCTTGACTGCCTTTGTCCTCACCGGATTCGCTGGAGCGGAAAAGCCGGTGATTATCCCTATCCCGAATATTGAATTTACGTTCAATGCCGGCTTTTCCCCACTGACGCTTTCGAAAACCAAGCCGACCCCGATCGCTCTCAATCTCTCCGGCCAGGTCAAAACAGCAGATGGAACGCCCCCACCGGCGCTCCGGGAATTTATTCTCGACGCCGACAGGAACAGCGCCATTAACGTCAGGGGGATACCGGTCTGCCGTCCGACAATCGAGACCCACCCGATGGAATATTGCCCAGACGCAATCGTCGGCAAGGGCACGATGGAAGTCGAGGTCGCTTTCCCGGAACAGACGCCGATCCTGCTTAAAAGTGCGCTGACCATCTTCAACAGAGGCGTCAAACAAGGCGTGACGACGCTCCTCTTCCACGTCTTACTCAAAAACCCCGTATCAGCTGCCGTCGTGACCACCGTCAAAATCAAGAAGATCCAGAAGGGCCGCTTCGGCACAGAGGCGATCTTTTCTCTGCCGGTGATCGCCGGTGGCAACGGCTCGGTAACTTCATTCAACGCGACGCTCTTCCGGCGGTTCTCCTACAAGGGGAAAAGAACCAGCCTCTTGACCCTCAAGTGTCCCGATGGCAAGATCCGGGCCCGCAGCGAAGCCATCTTCAGCGACGGCACCCACACCCAAAACGAAGTCCTCCGCCCCTGCATCCCGAAGGGATGAGCTTGCGCCAATAGACGAACCTCCCAAAGGGCCAGCTTCAGAGGGCGCGCCAGTGGAGGTCACCATCACTACGGCCACGCCATGGGCGGGCACGGTGGCGGTCACGGAGGAGGTGGCGGTCACCACGGAGGCGGAAACTAGCGGCGCAGCCTGAGGCTCAGGCTGCGCTCTTGGACTTACAGGGGGCGATCTCGGTCTAGGGCCCTGAACCGCTTCCACAAAATGTGGCGCTGGGTCTCCTCATCAGTCTCAGGCGCGTCTTTGTGGCAGCTCCCTACGGGTTCCTCTATGCCTCGCCATCCAAGTAGTCGGCACGCTCGTCCCCCGGGCGCACCAGGATGTCCACCACCTCCTCGGGTCGCGGAGCACCCGGTGGGAAGGTCCGCACCCAAACCTTGCCCGAGTCGGGGTACTCGTTGACCTCCGGAGCGATCATTGTGCTGACGATCAGCACACGTACCGGCTGTCCACCGCGGTTGTCGATCCTGTGGGCGCCGCTACGGCCAGGCGGGAAGGCGACCAACTCACCTTCTTCAAGCTGTCGCTCGCCGTCCAGCGTGCGGAGCGTGGGCTGGCCGGAGATGACCACCAGGAGCTCCTCGTTGGCATGGTGGATGTGGAGCGGGAAGCTAGAGGAGCCGGGCGGAAGCTCGAACACCGATGCACCGAGTCGATCTGAGCCCGCTTGTCGGCCAAGCCGGGCTCGCAGCCAGGAGAACGGCGGCCGATCCTGCTCTTCATCCCAGTTCGGCTCAAAGACGTTAGCCATGAGCGGGCAGTATGCAACACCATGCGTGGTTTCACGCGGTCAAGCCGCACCCCGGGACCCGACGGTCCGCCCTCAAGCAATGCGACCCACGATGTCGTTAGGCCCACAGGACGGGGGTCTACGAAGGCTACGACGAGTAGCTACTCCCGCCTGGTCGCCCGCAAACGGCTCGAGCAAGCGGAAAACAATTACGCAGAAGCCTTGCTCTTGTAGTACTCCGCGTTGATCTCGGCGTATTTGGCCCACTCGGCCGGGAGCTGGTCCTCGGCGAAGCAGGCGTCGACCGGGCATGCCTCGACGCAGGCGTCGCAGTCGATGCACTCGTCCGGGTCGATGTAGAGCATCTCTACCGAGTCGTAGTCGGGCTCGTCCGGCGTCGGGTGGATGCAGTCGACGGGACAGACCTCGACGCACGAGTTGTCCTTGGTGCCGATGCACGGCTCGGCGATGACGTAGGTCATACGAGGCTTTCTCCTGGTTCGTCGTTTCGGTGCGCAGCGAGGAGCCTGGCCCCCACCACGGCGCGGGCGCACATTTTAGGGATTGCGCGGCGGGAGGGCACCACCACTAGCATCGGCCCTCGATGCTGCTGCTCACCGGGGCGACAGGAAGCGTTGGATCGCGGCTGCTGCCGCTGCTGCTTGAGCGCGGCGAGGACGTCCGCTGCTTGGTTCGGGAGCCGCGGCGGCTAGGCGCTCGGCGGGTCGACGTGCAGATCGCGCTTGGCGACCTCGGCGAGATGTCAGACCCCTACCTGGTGCGCCAGGCGCTGCGCGGTGTCGACACGGTGATCCACCTAGCGGCAACGATCCGCGACCAGCCGCCGCACCGGATCGAGGAGCTAAACGGACTGGCAAGCGTGCGACTGCTGCGCGCGGCCGAGCGCAGCGGCGTCAAGCGCTTCGTCTTCTTTAGCGCCCTCAACGCCTCGGTCGCGCAGCGCACCCGCTTCTTCCGCGCCAAGTGGCTGGCGGAGCAAGCGGTCACCTCCTCGCCCTTGGAGACAACGATCTTCGCTCCCTCGATCGTCTACGACCACTCCGACCCCTGGGTGACGCTGTTGCGTCGCTTCTCTTTCCTTCCTGTGTTGCCGGTTTCCGGCGAGGGCCGGGCTCGTTTCGAGCCGATCTGGGCACAAGACGCGGCCCGCTGCGTGGTGGCGGCGCTGGAGCGGGGAGAGCAGGAGCGCTACGAGCTGGCCGGGCCAGAGATCCTCAGCTACGACGAGATGTCTGACCTGGTTAGCCGCGTCGCCGGGCGGCCGCGCCCGCTCGTCCATTTGCCGCTGCCGCTGATCCGCGCCGGCCTGATCGGGTTCCGCTCCCTTTTCGGTGAGGCCGTGTTCGCTACCTGGGAGGAGGCGGAGCTGATGGAGGTGCCGATGGTGAGTGAGCGAGGCACGCAGGATGCACAAGCGCTCGGAGTCGAGCCGAGGAGGATGGTCGATGTCTTGGAGAATCCCTAGGCCTAGGCACGCAGTGGCTCTCGCGATCGCCTTGGCCGCGATCGCAACTGGAGGCGCGACCCCGGCATCCGCGCTGACACTGGTCCCACCAAAGCCCGGTGTTCTCTTCGGTGTCAGCGACCGGGGGACAACCCAGGACTTCAACGAATTTGCCGGGCTCCTCGCCAAGCACCCCGCCCTGCTGGAGACCTTCCACCCGTGGGGGAACAGTCTCAATCAGGCATTCGAACGCTGGCGCGAAACCTCGACGCGGCCGATCCTGCACATCTCGACCCAGGACGACCAGAGCCTGGCGGAGCTGATCACCCCCGAGCAGATCGCGCTCGGATATGGCGACGACTACCTGCTCCAACTCAACGACTTCTTCGCCAAACACGGCCTCCTCGCCTACATCCGACCGCTTGGCGAGCCCAATCGCTGCCTCAACGCTTGGTCGGCCGTCAACTGTGACGGAACGCCAAAGGACGGCGAACACACCACCGGCTGGTACAAGCAAGCCTTCCGGAGGATCGCCACGATCGTTCGCGGCGGTCAGACGCTGGAAGGGATCAACGCGACTCTGGCTGAAATCGGCCTGCCGTCGGTAAACCGCACCAAAGGACCGCCCCCGACGACCCTGCCGGCGGCGCCGGTAAGCATCATCTGGAGCCCACTGCCGGGCGGCTCGCCCCGGGTGAAAGGCAACTTCCCCGGCAACTACTGGCCGGGCGCCCGCTGGGTCGACTGGGTCGGCACCGACTTCTACTCGCAGTATCCGGTCTGGAAGGACCTCAACCGCTTCTACGCAGCTAAGCAGTGGAAGCGTAAGCCGGTCTCAATCACCGAGTGGGCCGTCTCCGGTGTTGACGAACCCCGCTTCGTCAAGCAATTCGTCGCCTGGACGGTCAAACACCCCCGAGTCCGCATGCTCGTCTACTACAACGGCTTCGGCACCAGCGCCGAAAACCCCTACGACCTAAACCTCTACCCCCGGACCACAAACACCCTCCGCCTAAAGCTACGCCGCCCCACCCTCCTCCAGTACGCCGAATACAATGCCGGCACCCTACCCCCACTCCCCCCGCCCACCCCCAAGTCTCCTTAGCACCCGTCGATGGGCCGAAATCCGCGCGATGGCCGAGGATTTAGTCCCGTCGGCGAAGGTTTGGCTGGGTGAGCAGGGTTCGGATGGTGGCGACTAGGGCTTGTGGTTCACGTTCGACCTGCTCCCATGTGCAGCGCGAAACACGCCAGCCCGCGGTCTGCAGGTGCTGCTCGCGACGGCGGTCGTGCTGGAAGGCGGAGTGGGTGCCGTGAAAGCGCATGCTGTCGGCCTCTACGATCAGCCCCTCGCCCCGCCAGAGAAAATCCGGCTTGTATGTTCGCCTGCCGGCGCGAAGAGAGACATTCACCTCCGGCCGAGGAAGACCCGCCCGGTCGCACATACGGAGGAACATTCGCTCCAGCTCGCTACGCGTCCGCTTGGTCTCGGGATGAATCCCATCGAGGAGCACGCGAAGTCGAGCGATCCCTCGACGCCCTCGACAGCGCCGGATCAGCCCCCGCAGGACAGTGAGATCGACGAGGCGCAACACCTCCGCCTCGGCGATCGCCTTCCTCAACTCCACAACGGACAGCACCGCGGCGAGATCGAGCAGGGTTCGCTCGACGGTGGTGCATGGAATTCCCTCGACGACGGTCCGATCGGCGGGCCACAACATCCCGTCGCGGTGGGCGGCAATCCCGTACGGACTGCGGCCACGGCGGAAGGGCGCGGTGACGTCAACGTCGTCGAGCCGATCGGCTCGAATGCCCCAAAGCAAGGCGGCGGACCCATGTGAGAGAACCGCATCCGACCCACAGGCAAGGACGGCCGCCAACAGCCGTGCCTCGACCGAGAGAACAGCGTGCCCAACCGCGAAGACCCGATCGTGGACTCGGTGCAGGCGACCCGCCGCGAGGCGATCGTAAACAGTGCTTTCACTCATCTCAAGTGCCCGCAGTTGCTCCAGCGTCACCAACCCATGCTGCGAGAGAGCGACCTCGGCGATCTCAACATCCCAATGACGCCGCCGACGGGACGAAATCCGTGCATTGGCCGGGGATTTCGTCCCGTCGGCGGGGGGTTGGGGGGACATGGCGCGACAGTGGCAGGGTCGGGTGCGCGGGTGGTGCGCACTGTGTGGCAATTCGCCTACGACACTCACGCGAAACGCGAGAGGCCCGGCATGTCTGCCGGGCCTCTCGTCGAAGTCACTCGCCTGTTGAGGCGAGGATACGCCCGAAGGCGTCCTACATCATGCCGCCCATGTCCGGCATTCCGCCAGGCATTCCGCCGCCGGCGCCTTCCTTCTCGGGCGGCTCGGCGATCACGGCCTCGGTGACGAGGATGTTCTTCGCGATCGAGGCTGCGTTCTGCAGCGCCGAGCGCGTCACCATCGTCGGGTCGATAACGCCCGCAGCGATCAGGTCCCCGTACTCACCGTTGGAGGCGTTGAGACCTTCACCGGCCTTGAGGTCGCGGACCTTGTTGACCACGACCGAGCCCTCCAGGCCGGAGTTCTCGGCGATCTGGCGGACCGGCTCCTCAAGCGCCCGGTGGACAATGCGGGCACCTGTTGCCTCGTCCGGGTCCTCGTGCTTATCGGCATCGAGGTTGGCCTGCGCGTTGAGCAAGGCCACGCCACCACCCGGCACGACGCCCTCCTCGAGCGCGGCACGGGTTGCCTGCAGCGCGTCCTCGACGCGGTGCTTCTTCTCCTTCATCTCGGTCTCGGTGGCGGCGCCGACCTTGACCACGGCGACACCACCGGCCAGCTTGGCGAGGCGCTCCTGGAGCTTCTCGCGATCAAAGTCGGAGTCGGTGTTATCGATCTCCTGTTTGATCTGGCTGATCCGGCCCTTGATGTCGTCGGCCTCGCCGGCACCGTCGATAACGGTGGTCGTGTCCTTGGAGACGACGACGCGGCGGGCTTTGCCGAGCTGGGTGATCTGGGTGTTCTCGAGCTTGAGGCCCATCTCCTCGGTGATCACCTCACCGCCGGTGAGGATCGCGATGTCCTCGAGCATCCGCTTGCGGCGGTCGCCGAAGCCCGGAGCCTTGACCGCGACGCCGGTGAAGGTGCCGCGCAGCTTGTTGACCACCAGGGTCGCGAGGCACTCGCCCTCGACGTCCTCGGCGACGATCAGCAGCGGCTTGCCGCCCTGCATCACCTGCTCGAGCACCGGCAGGATGTCCCGCACGGAGCCGATTTTCTGGTTGGCGATGAGGATATAGGGATCCTCCAGCACCGCCTCCATGCGGTCCTGGTCGGTGACCATGTACGGAGAGATGTAGCCCTTGTCGAACTGCATCCCCTCGGTGAACTCCAGCTCCATACCGAAGGTCTGGCCCTCCTCGACGTTGACCACGCCGTCCTTGCCGACCTTCTCGATCGCGTCGGCGATCACGTTGCCGATGTCGTCGTCGGCGGCGGAGATGGCGGCGACACGGGCGATCTGCTCCTTGCCGGCGACCTCCTTGGACTGCTTCTCGCGCAGGTCCTCGACCACGTCGTCGACGGCCTTCTCGATCCCGCGGCGCAGGGCCAGCGGGTTAGCGCCGGCGGCGACGTTCTTGAGGCCCTGGCGGACGATGATCTGGGCCAGCAGCGTCGCCGTCGTGGTGCCGTCTCCGGCGACGTCGTTGGTCGCCGTGGCGACCTCGCGGACGAGCTGGGCGCCTTGGTTCTCGAAGACGTCCTCGACCTCGACCTCACGGGCGATGGTGACGCCGTCATTGGTGATCGTCGGCGCGCCGAACTTTTTGTCGAGCACGACGTAGCGACCCTTCGGGCCGAGAGTGACCTTGACCGCATCGGCGACTGCGTCGACGCCGGCCTGCAGGGCCCCCCGTGCCTCCTCGCTGAACTTCAGCTCCTTATGAGCCATCTGTTTTCAGTCCTCCTTGGTTCTTCTAAGTCCGTGGTTGGCGACTGGCTAGCCGAGCTTGGCGAGAACGTCCGACTCGCGCAAAACGAGCAGTTCCTCGTCCTCGACGGTGACCTCGGTGCCGCCGTACTTGGAGTAAAGGACTTCGTCGCCCTCACTCACATCGAGCGGGCGGCGGCTGCCGTCCTCGTTGATCGCGCCGTCACCGACAGCGACGACCTTGCCCTTCTGGGGCTTCTCCTTCGCCGTATCGGGGAGGACGATGCCGCTAGCGGTCGTTTCCTCCTCATCAATTGGCTTCACGATCAGCCGGTCCCCGAGGGGCTTCAGCTTCATCCGTATACCTCCATCATTGGTCAGGGTAGGTCAGAAGTTCAAACTGGGATTGGCACTCTCCAAGTGAGAGTGCCAGAGACCTGAAAGATAGCGAGTCACCCAATTCCGCGGCCGATGGGCCGAAATCCACGCATAGGCCGGGGATTTCGGCCCGTCGGCGGGCGGGCGGGTTAGCCGTTGGCTAGGAGATTGCAGCCTAGGAGGTTGGCTATGCCCTCGCCGCCTCTTGCCATTACCCAGTCGTGGTTCCACTCGAAGACTGGGCGAGCGACCGGGGCCAACAGATTCATCCAGGCCTTGCTGGTCGCCACGTTCCACTCGTAGAGGACCGCGGTGATGCCGCCCTGCTCGTAGAGGCGCCAGCGGCCGAGGCCACTGAGCTCGCCGACCGCCTCGCCCTCCATCAGGTGGGGGCGCTCGACTCGCGTCGTCGTCGTCTCGAACTCGACCCGATAGGGCAAGAGGCTCTTCCAGACCATTCGCGCAACCGTGCCGACGCCGTTTTCCTCGCCGGCCCGCACTTCCTCGGCCTCCTCAACCCCACGCCACCACTGTGGCCAGCGCGCCTGGTCGTAAATCGCCTCCCAAACCGGCTCACGCGGCGACTCCAACAGCCAGGTTGTCAGGAAGGAGTAGTCAGCCAAGGGCTTGGGCAGGGCGTAGTGGTCAGTTGTGCCGCGGGGTCTCCCCGTTGCCGAAGTGCGCCCCCGGCGGCTCTACGATTTGGGAGAAGCGGATCACCGTGACCAATTCGTCGGGAGCGACCGGGCGACCGTAGATCTGTTCGAGGAACTTGACCTCATCCTCAAGGCGGCGGAACTCGGGGTTGTCATGCTCAATGTCCCGCGGTGAGAGTTCAGAGACCCGCTTCACCTCGACATCGTCGATCACCGCGGTGAAGATCTTCTCGCGCGGGCTGTGGCGGAACCCAACCGTGATCCAGACGACCTGTCCGCGCTCATACTTGTTGCTCTTGTCGCCAAGCCGGATCGTCGCCGTCTTGCGACCGCGCTTCAGCTGGTCAACGAAGATCGGCGAGTAGAAGTTGAGCACGTAGATCCCGCCCCGCATGGGGGCGAGCGTATCTGACCGCGTCCAGCGCCGGCCATGTGGCTCGGCTGCTGAGCGTGATCCCCGCGAATTCGCCGGGTTTGCCTGGCATGGATGGGTCGCAGCTCGTGCCTGGACACCTATTCGACCAGGGGTGTAGGAATCGGGAAAACAGCCGATGGGTGGTTGTGACGCGATTCGCGACTATTCGCTCCCGCATGCCGCTCGGCGCTGCGCTCACCTGTGCGGTAGTCCTCTTCCTGCTTGCATTCGCGGGCAGCGCGCTCGCCGCAAGCTGCGACGGCAAGCACGCGACGATCGTCGGCACCCCCGGCAACGACGTGATCGTCGGCAAGAAGGCGAGTGACGTGATTTACGGAGGCGGCGGCAACGACACGATCTCCGGCGGCCCCAACGGCAACGACGTCATCTGCGGTGGGCCGGGCAACGACACGATCCGCGGCGGCCGTGGCTTCGACAAGCTCTTCGGCGAAGAAGGCGAAGACCGTCTCTTCGGCGAAACCGGCTCCGACCACCTCGATGGCGGCGGCGGTGGCGACGAACTCGACGGCGCCCAGGGCAAGGACAGCCTCGTCGGCGGCGCCGGAGACGACATCCTGCGAGGAGACAAAGGCCCGGACAACCTGGTCGGAGCAGCCGGCAACGACTACCTCAACGGCGACAAGGGCAGCGACCACGAGGAGGGCGGGGGCGGCAACGACAGGCTCTTCGGCGACAAGGGCAACGACAGCATCGACGGAGGCGAAGGCGAAGATCAGATCGAAGGCGGCCCCGGCGACGATCCCGACCTCGAAGGTGGGGGCGGCAGCGACTTCGTCTACGGCGGTGCCGGCAGCGACACGGCCAGCGGCGGCGCAGGCGACGACGACGTGGTGCGCGGCGACAGCGGCGAAGACACGCTCGACGGCGGACCCGGCAATGAAGACATCGTCTCCTACGCCAGTGCCACCCGCGGCGGCGTAACAATCAACCTCGGAACCGGCCGCGCCAAAGGCGACGGCCACGACACGCTCACCGGGTTCGAGGACGTAGTTGGATCGCCACAGGGCGACGAAATCGTCGGCGATGGCGAAGTCAACCGCCTTGACGGCGGCGTCGGCAACGACAACCTTGACGGTATGGGCGGCCCCGACGAAGCCTTCGGCGGCGCTGGCAGCGATGAATGCGACGGTTTCGCCACCGAGCACTCATGCGGCGCAGAAGAAAACCCGCCGGCCAGCGGGACCTTCGTGATCCTCAACCAGGGCCTCGACGGCAGCAGTCTGATCGTGCAGGGCGACGCGCACGCCAACGACATCCACGTCTCCTACAACGGGGGCTGGATCGTCTCGGACAACAGCCCGCCCGTTCCCGGCGAAGGTTGCACCCCCGCTGGGGGCAACGCGGTCAGCTGCCCAACCTCCGTGCCGACCAACTTGGTGGTCATCACTGGTGGCGACGGCGACGACTCGATCTCGATCGATGACAGCGTCCCGGCGGGGGTCAAAGTCCGCGCCAACGGCAACGCCGGCTCCGACACGCTCAGCGGGGGTGTCGGCGACGACGTCCTGGAAGCCGGCGAGAACTACAACAACCCCGACAGCGGCCACGACACCCTGATCGGCAACGCCGGCAGCGACGTCCTCTATGCCGACCCCGGCTCCGACCAGCTCTCCGGCGGACCCGGCAACGACCTGCTCGTCTCCTCGGTCGCGGTCTGCCAGGGCCACACCTACAGTGGCGGGCCCGGCGACGACACCGTCTCCTATGGGCGCTCCAAGGCCGACATGACGATCCAGCTCGGCGGCACCGGCGGCCCCCCCGGCTGTGGCACGCCCGACCACATCCTCGGTGACAACGAGAGCCTCGAGGGCTCAGACGGCCCCGACGTGCTGATTGGTGACAACGGCCCCAACAGCCTGCTGGGCCACCTCGGCGCGGACACCTTCATCGGCAAGGGCGGCGCCGACACGATCGAAGCCGTCGATGGCCGGCGCGACAAGTCGATCCAGTGCGGCGGTGGCGACGACAGCGTCAGCCGGGACCCCTCAGACCCAAACCCGGTCGGCTGCTGAGCCCTCAGTAGATGTAGTTGCGGAGCTTCTCCGGTGCGAGGACCGTGACCCGACCGCGGCCGGGTTGGACGATGCCGGACCGCTCTAGGTCGGCGAGGAAGCGACTGACGCTCTCCCGCGAAGTGCCGGCGAGCTGGGCCAGGTCGGTCTGGTTCATGCGGATTGTCACCTCACCGCCCTCGCCACTGCGCGGTGACTCCTCGGCGACGAGTTGGGATAGCACCCCAGCGACACGACTCGGGACAGTCTGGAAGGACTGACGCGAGATTCGCTCGTTCGCCGTGCGCAGACGCCGCACCAGCGCCGCGATCAGCTTCACGGTTATCTCAGGGTGACGTGCGAGCAGCGCCCGCACCTCACCAGCTGGCAAGGCAAGCAACTCGCCGTCGCTAAGAGCTTCGACGCTCGCCGAGCGCACCTCGCCGTCGAGCATTGCCAGCTCGCCGAAGATGTCGCCGGGCCCGAGCGTCGCCAGCGTGATCGCGCGCCCGTCAGAGTGCTCGCGAGTCACGCGAAAGCTGCCATCGCGGACGATGTAACAGGCGTCGGAGTGGTCCCCCTCATGGAAGACCCGTGTCCCGGCGGGGAATGAGCGGGCAACGGCAACGTGCGAGAAGCGTTCCAGCTCCCCCTCCTCGAGATCGGAGAAGAGCGGCACGCTGCGCAGCAGCCCAACCGGGCTCAGGCTCTCCTCGGCATCTGCCATAGGGGGATTATCGCGGTCGTGCCCCGCGACGCTCAGCCAGCGGCAAGGGTGAGCTTGCGAGGACCGCGGCTGAAGCCTGCCTCGAGCAGGGCGTCCTCGTGGCCAGAGCCGATCACGGGGTCACCATCAAGCTTCTCGATCGCGAGCTTGGGAAGGCGACTGGCGGCGACGGAATCGGCCAGCGCCCGCACAGCGGCGGCCAGCTGATCAGCGTCGAGCTCGACCAGGCGGACCACCCCCCTGCCGCCACGCTCGACGTAGAGCACCGGGGCGCCATCACGCATCAGGACGTGGGCGCCGGGGGCGCGGGCTGGGCGGCGGCCGCTGGGTGCTTTCGGCCAGGGCAGCGAGGCGCCATAAGGGTTGGCGGGATCGGTGGCGGCAAGGAGCAGGAACGATCCGTCCTCTTCGGGCAGCGAGCGCAGGCGCTCAACCGCACCCGGTAGGGCGAACTGGGCGCCACCCAGCCCCTCGACGAAGTAGCCACGCCGGGCGGTGCCGAGCAGCTCGAGGTTGCCGAGCTCGGCGTAGAGGCTGGCGAAGCCACCGGGAACACCCTCGGCAAGAACGGTCTCGCGGGTGACGATGCCGTAGCGCTCCAGCATCAGCTCGGCCTGGGCTCGCAGGCGCGGACCGTGAGCGGGGGCATTCTCGAAGAGCGGCGCCGTCAGCGACCAGCGACCCTGCACGGCTGCGCCCCGCGCCCGGCTGCGGGCGAAGCGGCGGCCACGCTGCTCCGGTGGCGGCGCCGCCCGCAGGCGCGGCGCCCGCAGCGGCGAGAAAGCGTCATTGGTCACCTCGCCAGACCAAGCGAGGTCCCAGAGCGCCGCATGCAGCTCCTCGACGGGATGGTCGAGGTCGGCAAGCAGGTCGATCCAGAAGTCCGGCCCGGCAGCAAGCCGCTCGCGGATCGCGTCGTGTACCTCGCCCTCGACCCGCTCTAGCTTGGCGTTTGTCGGTGGCGGACCGGCAAGGCGGACGTCGTCGCGGAAGTAGAGGGCGACCCGACCATCGCTGCGCCCACGCGCGCCAGCGCCGATCCAGACCAGCTCACCGCTGGTGCAGAGTTCATCGAGCCAGCCGGGTGAGTAGGCACCCAGCCGGCGCGGCAGCACGTCGCTCTCCCAGACTTTGGGAGTCAGAGCCACTCCCTGCAACGGCACTAGCGCCTCGCGCAGGCGGTCGGGCCCGGCACCGGCGGCGCGGTGGGCATCGACGTTTTGCCAGCTCGCCTGAAATGCGGCGAAACGGTCGCGGCCGGCCGGCTCGACCTCGCGGCGCAGGTGGGCGAGGCTGGCGCGGCGCACCCGGCGCAGCACTTCGGAATCACACCACTCGCGCTCGCTGCCGCCGGGCAGAAGCTCACCGCGGACGAGGATGCCGGCGCGCTCGAGCTCGCGCAGCGCCGGGGTCGGGTCGACCCCGTAGCGGGCGCTGAGCTGGGCGGTTGGAAAGGGTCCGTGGGTACGGGCGTAGCGGCGAACCACGGCGAGCAGCGGATCGGGCTCTTCGGCGAGGAAGCTCTCCGGCAGGCCCGCGGGTGGGGGCACACCGAGCGCGTCGCGGTAGATGCCGGCTTGCTCGCCGGCGATGTAGCGCTCCTCGCCGTTGATGCGAACGAGGGCGACGCGGCGCTCGGCGACCAGCTTCTCCAGCATCGAGGTGGCCGAGTAGCCCTCGCCGACACGTTCGGCGCACTCCTCCGCGCTGAGATCGCCGACGTTTCGCAGCACCTGCTGCAACGCGTCGCGGTCGCCAGCGCGGCCGGCCTCGGTGCGGTGCTGGAGTTGCGCCTCGACCTCTTCCAGCGCCTCGGGGTCGATCAGCTCGCGCAGCTCCTCCTGGCCGAGCAGCTCGCGCAACAGGTCGCGGTCGAGCGCCAGCGCCGCCGCCCGCCGCTCGGCGTTTGGCGTGTCCCCCTCATACATATATGTGGCGACGTAGTCGAAGAGCAGCGAGGAGGCGAAGGGCGAGGCAGTCGGGGTCTCGACCTCGACCAGGCTGAGCTGGCGGGACTGGAGCTTGCCCAGTAGGTCGGCGAGCGACGGCAGGTCGAGGACATCTCGCAGAACCTCGCGGTAGGTCTCAAGCACCACCGGGAAGCGGGGGAAGTCGCGTGCCACCTCGAGCAGGCTCTGCGCCTTGAGGCGCTGCTGCCAAAGCGGCGTGCGCTTGCCGGGATAAGCGCGCGGGATCAGTAGCGAGCGGGCCGCGTTCTCGCGGAAATGGGAGCCGAAGAGGGCGGAGCCGGAAAGCTCGCCGACGACGAGGTCCTCGAGCTCGTCGGGCTCGACCAGGACGAGGTCGGCGGGCGGCGGCTCGTCGGCGTCGGGGAGGTGGATGACGATGCCGTCGTCGGACCAGATCGCATCGGCCTCGAGGTCGCGCTCGGCGCGGATCTTGGCGGCAAGGGCGAGCCCCCAGGCAGCGTGCACGCGACCGCCATAGGGCGAGAGCACGCAGAGGCGCCAGTCGCCGATCTCGTCGCGGAAGCGCTCGACCACGATCGTCTCATCGGAGGGGACAACGCGGGTCGCCGTCTGCTGCTCGCGCAGGTAAGCGACCAGGTTCTCGGCAGCGCGTCGGTCAAGGTCGTACTCCGCAGCGAGTTCCTTAGGCTCGCGGGCGACGGCCTCGCGGGCGAAGGCGCCGATTGCGCGCCCCAACTCGGCCGGCCGACCGATCCCGTCACCCTTCCAAAAGGGGACGGCGCCGGGGACGCCTGGTGCGGGCGTGACGATGACACGGTCGCGGGTGATCTCCTCGATCCGCCAGGTGGTCGCGCCGAGCAGGAAGGTCTGGCCCGGGCGGGCCTCATAGACCATCTCCTCGTCAAGCTCGCCGACCCGGCGACCGTCAGGGAGGTGGACGCCGTAGAGACCGCGGTCGGGGATCGTGCCCGCGTTGGTGACGACCAGCTGGCGGGCACCTTTGCGGCCGTGCATTGTGCCCGCAGTGCGGTCCCAGACGATCCGCGGGCGCAGCTCGGCGAAGCGGTCGGAGGGATAGCGCCCGTCGAGCATGTCGAGGACGTTCTCGAGCTGCTCGCGGGAGAGCTCGTGGAAAGGCTCGGCGGCAGTGACGAGGCGCTCGACCTCATCGATCTCCCACTCATCCAGCGCCGCCATCGCGACCAGCTGCTGGGCAAGCACGTCGAGGGGGTTCTGAGGGATCACCGTCTCCTCGATCGCCCCTTCCCGCATCCGCTTGGCGACCACGGCGCACTCGAGCAGGTCGGCGCGGAACTTCGGAAAAATCCGTCCCCGCGAAACCTCACCCAGAGAGTGCCCCGCGCGACCCACCCTCTGTAGCCCACGACTTACCGACTTTGGCGACTCCACCTGGATCACAAGATCCACAGCCCCCATATCGATCCCCAGCTCGAGGCTCGAGGTTGCAACGAGACAGGGAAGCTGCCCCGACTTGAGCATCTCCTCGACGACCGTGCGCTCCTCGTGGGAGAGCGAGCCGTGGTGAGCCCGAGCAATCTCTAGCGGCTCCGGGCCGGCGGGTCCTGTCGCCGTAGGGGACCCACCGCCCCTTCCGGTCGCTAAAGCGTCCTCAGGGGCGGTCCCCCCTACGACGCCACCCCCCGGCAGAGGCGTATTACCTGCATGCTCCGTGGCCGGAAGCTCTTCGGACGGAGCATCGGCGTGGAGCTCGTTCAAACGCTTGGCCAGGCGCTCTGCTGCGCGGCGGTTGTTTACGAAGATGATCGTCGACGTGTGTTGGCGGACTAGCTTCAGTAGCTCGGGGTAGATCGCGGGCCAGATCGAGCGGACGTGGACTAGGGGCTCGCCCTCCGGCGGGTTGCCGTCGGCGCTTGGGTAGGCGGGAGCTCCCGGATCCGCCATGTCCTCCACCGGGACAACGATCTCCAGATCCAGCTCCTTAGCCACCCCGGCATCGACGATCTTGCACTCCCGCTTCGGCCCCACAAGAAATCGAGCTATCCGCTCCAACGGCCGCTGCGTCGCGGAAAGCCCAATCCGCTGAAGCCCAACCGCATCTCCCGCGGGTGGCGCTGTAGGGGGGACCGCCCCTGAGGACGCTTTAGCGACCGGAAGGGGCGGTGGGTCCCCTGCAGCGACAGGACCCGCGGGCCGATCCGCATGACTCTTCACTAGATGCTCTAGCCGCTCCAGCGTCAATGCCAGGTGGGACCCCCTCTTGCTTTGGGCCACCGCATGAATCTCGTCGACGATCACCGCCTCAGTGGTGGTGAGGATCTCGCGTACTCCCGAGGAGAGCATCAGGTAGAGCGACTCAGGGGTGGTGATCAGGATGTCGGGCGGGGTTTTGCGCATCGCCCGCCGTTCGGCCTGGGTCGTATCGCCGGTCCGTATCCCCACCGATATATCGGCCCCAATACCACGCAGCGGCGCCCGCAGGTTGCGCTCGATGTCGTAGGAGAGAGCCTTAAGCGGCGACACGTATACAAGCCGAACCCCTCCGCCGACGGGCCTAAAACCGGAGCCCGAGTGGGGTTTTAGGCCCGTCGGCGGAGGGGTTCGGGCTAGTTGGTCTATGCCCCAGAGGAATGCGGCTAGGGTCTTGCCGGAGCCGGTGGGGGCGCAGATCAGGGTGTTGGCGCCGCTGGCGATCGCCTCCCAGCCGCCCGCCTGCGCCGGGGTCGGTCCCTCGAAGGAATCCTCGAACCAGCGCCTTACGGCGTCGCTGAAGGGTGCCAGCGGGTCGGACCCCGCGCTTGCTTTCGACTTAGTGGCCAACCCACCGATCTTACGCGCCTTCGAACTCGCGCCGGTAGTTTTGGCCGGTGCGAATCTGGCGCGCCTTTTCCCGGCTGATCGACGGCTCCGGCCATCTCGCTGCCCTTGGGCTAAGCCTCTCCGTTGCTCAGGCCCTCGCCCTGGTGCCGATCGCGCTGCTCGTCCGCACCGCGTTTGACGATGCGATTCCATCTGGCAACAGCAGCCAACTGATCGCCCTCGGCGCCGGCATCCTCGGCCTCTACGTACTCAGCCTCGCGCTCGGCCTAGCCGGCCGCTACGCCGTCTTGCGGGTGACCAAGCCCGCCGTCGCCCGGGTGCGCCTGGAGCTGCTCGACCACGTGATCTGGCTCCCCAGCAGCTTCTACGACTCAACCGACAGCGGCCGCCTGCACTCGCTGATCGTCCAGGACACCGAGCGACTCGACACGATGGCGAAGTTCCTGCTGGCGGTGGTGATCCCGTCGCTCGGCACAGCCGCGCTCCTGCTCGCCTCGCTGGTCGCGATCCAGCCGATCCTGCTCGCCGTCCTGCTGGTCGCCATCCCGCTGCTCTTCGGGTTGTCTCGTCTGCTGCGCGGATCGTTGCGGCGAAGGGTGCGTGTCTGGCAGGAGGCCTCGGACGCCTTCAGCTCCAGCGTCCTCGCCGCGCTGCGCTCGGCCTCGCTGATCAAGGTGAGAACTGCCGAGGAGCAAGCACTGGAGGAGGGATTGGCGAGGGCCGAAGAGCTGGCCGCGGCGGGACAGCGAATCAGCTGGGTACAGCAGGCCTACGCCCTGATTCAGGTGGCGCTGGGCGGAGTGGCCGGCGTGATCGTGCTGATCGGCGGCGGGCTTGCCGTCCTGCACGGGTCGATCTCGACCGGGGACCTGATCGCCTTCATGGCCATCCTGGCACTCGCCCGCGGGCAGCTCAACTGGGTAGTCGCGGCCCTGCCCGACGTCCTCAACGGCCTGGCCGCGATCGAACGGATCGATGAGGTACTGGCGACGAAGGAGTCCGAGCCCTACCGGGGCAAGAGGCCGATCGACCTGCGCGGGCAACTGGCCTGGGAGGGCGTGACCTTCGGCTACTTGCGCGAGGAGCCGCCGGTGCTCGACGATGTCTCGCTCACGGTCGAAGCCGGCGAGACCGTGGCGATCCTCGGGCCCACCGGTGCCGGCAAGACGACGCTGATCGCCCTTCTCCTCGGGCTCTACCGGCCCTGGTCGGGGACGATCCGGGTCGACGGCGTGCCCCTCGACGAGGTCGACGTGCGTGGGCTGCGCCGCCAAGCCGGAGCTTTGCTCCAGGAGAGCGCCGCGATGCGTGGCACGGTCGCCGAGAACATCGCCTTCGGCCGGCCCGACACGCCCCGCCGCGAGGTGGAACACGCCGCGGCGCTGGCCGCCGCCAGCTCTTTCGTCGCCGAGCTCCCATCTGGCTATGAGACCGAGATCGGCGACGACGGCGTGCGCCTCTCTGCCGGGCAGCGACAGCGGATCGCCCTGGCCCGGGCGCTGCTCGGCTCGCCCCCCCTGCTGATGCTCGACGAGCCGACCAGCCACCTCGACCCCGAAACCGCCGATCTCGTCCTCGACAACCTGATGGGCATCGATCCCCGGCCGACGCTGTTGCTGGTCACCCACGACCCGCTGGTCGCCGGCCGCGCCGACCGTTTGGTCGAAGTCCGGGGTGGGCAGGTGGCGGCCCCGGCAAGCGTCCTCGGGGGCCGGGGGTGAGGCGCGGGGACGCCGCCTGGCTTCCCACGCCTCGGCAACTTCCGCTGCTGCGGGCGTGTCTCTGGTACGGGGAGAGGGCACTCGCTGCCTGGGCGGAGTGGCGCAGCAACGAGCCCGACCTCGCCAAGGTCGAGCCGGGCTCCCTGCGCCTGCTACCGCTCCTCTATCGCAACCTCGGGCCTCAGCTCATCGGCGACCCCGCCGCGACGTGGCTGAGGGACGCCTACCGTGCCAGCTGGACCGCCAACCAGCTCGGCCTGAGGGTCGGACGGCGAGCAATCGACGCCCTCCAGGCGACCGGCTCCGAGGTCCTGGTGCTGAAGGGCGCCGCGCTGGTAGGCACCGTCTACGGGGACCTCGGCGCCCGCCCGATGGGCGACGTCGACCTCGCGGTCCCGCCGCCACGAGTCGGCGAGGCGGTGCGAGCCCTGGAGGGGGCCGGCCTGACGGCGATCGAGGGCGATCCCGAACGATTGCTGACGGCGCGCCACTCGCTCGCCTTCCGCGACCCCGGCGGCCAGGAGGTGGACCTTCACCGGGGGATGCTCTGGCACCCCGGGCTGGACGAGGAGTTCTGGCGCGGCTCGGTCGATGCCGAGGTCGCGGGAGCCCGCGTGCGCATCCTCAACCCGGCCGACCAGCTCCTGCACGTCTGCGCGCACGGGGCGGCCTGGAACCCGGTCCACCCGGTCCGCTGGGCGGCCGACGCCTTCAAGGCGATCGAGGCCGGGGGCTCGGAGCTCGACTGGCAGCGGCTGGTCGCGATGGCGCACAGAGGTCGCCTTGCCGGACCGACCGCCGAAGCCCTCGACGTCCTCGCTGAGGATCTCGAGGCACCGGTGCCGGGGGAAGTTCGAGCGGAGCTCTCGCGAGTGCCGGCATCACGAGCCGAGCGCCGCGCGCATGAGGCACTTGCGCGCGCGCCCTCCTCGCGCCGCTCCGTGGCGATGCTCTCCTGGTTCAGGGAGCGATACCGCGCCCAAGCCGCGCTCGACGGCGAGCGGCCCGGGCCCACCGGATTCGTCCGCTACATGCAGGGGTTCTGGGGTCTGGAACGGGCCTCGCAGGTGCCCGCCCATGCTGTACGGCGACTGCTGCGGCGACGGACTTAAGCCGCTGCCGGCCCGATCAGCCCACGCTGCCGCCGGAGAACTTGACGTAGGCCTTCCAGGCGGGCTTCGGGGCGAATCCTGGGCCGAAGAGGCCGGCGCCCCCGCAGAAGTTGCAAGCTTGGGGGGTGCCGTCTTCCAGGGAGAACCAGTAGACGCCACGCAGGTGCCACCTGGCCTGATTCCGGGTGAGCATCGAGAAGCTGCCTTTGAGCTGCTTGACCTGACCCCTAACCCCCTTGGCAAAGGAGTCGGCGGTATTGGGAGTTTCGGAGCTCCAACCCAGCTCGGTGATCCAGAGCCCCTTGCCTGCATCGCCGTTGGCTTTGAGCACCGCCCGGACTTCTTCGATGTCAGGAGCGAGGTTCTGATATTCGCTCGTGTACGGGTGGAGGGCAATGCCGTCGAACTTCGACTTGATCCCCGGCGTGCGCTTGTACATCTGGGCAAGGAAGTCGCTGGCGAAGTAGGCCTGCGGCGGCTTCACCTTGAACCTCGCTTCGTTGGGCCGGGCGAACAGGCCGCCGAGCAGGATCTTCGCCCCGGGGTCAACGCCCTTGATCGCCGTACTGGAGGCCTTCACGAGCTTCCCGTATTCGGCGGGGTTAGGCCTGACGACGAAGTACTTGAAGTTCTCCTCGTTCCAGATCTGCCAGGTGCGGATCGGCCGTGCTGGGATCGACGCGTGCGTCGTCCAGAACACCCCGCCCGGACCGTAACGCTCTACCGCAAGCCTGAGAAAAGCGGACCAAGCAGAAACCGCGGCACCGGTCGCGGGAAGCCTGATCGGCGCCGCCGCAAGCCCGTGGGTGCCAGGCACTGAGCCGCTCGGAACTGCCCAAGCCGGAGCGCTGGAGAAATACGGGAGGACGTCGACCCCGGCCTGGGCCGCGCGACCGACTGCGGCGTCCACACCCGACCATTCCGGCGCGCCACCTTGCGTTGGCTGGACGGCGCTCCAAAAGATCGGCATCCGGACACTGTCCACGCCGCCGCGATGTATACGAGCGAGCTGTTCGGACGTAGGCACGTTCTGCGGCACAACCCCCCAGAATTTGGCGGGAACGGCACCCGCAACCGGCGTCCAGACCATCGCGACAAGAACCGTCGCGACAACCGCGAGAAGCGCACGCGACGCTCCACCCCTGCGATGCCGACCTCTCAACACGGGGTCAGCTTGCCTCGGGAGAAACCGAACCGCCACGTCCGGCGCGCTGGCGCCGAGCCCGTAGCATCAATGCTCCGATCGAGATCGCGGCCAGAGCGGCGATCGCGATCAGGACCGGGACAAGCGGCGACGAGCCGCCGCTTTCCCCCTGAGAGGCCGGTGGGGCCTGGCTGGGCTTATTCACGGGTGTCGCTTCGCCACCGGTCGAGCCGGTGCCTGAGTTACCCTGGCCCGTGCCGCCGTCATGGCTCGTGCTTTGCGTGTTACCCGTATTCGAAGATGGATTCCCCCCCGAAGACCCTCCCGAGGAAGTCGACGAGTTCGAGTGGCCCGAGTCATTCGACTTCGAGGGGCTGCCGCCGCCGGTCGACGTGTGGGCCACAGGTTCCTTGTGGCCCTGCTTGTTCCCTCCCTGCCCGCCGGTGGCTGTAGGGGGGGCTTCCGAGTACTGGATCCCGCTTGAGTCTTCAGCCTGAGCCAATGCAGGAAAGAGCATCAATGCCGACAGAGCAAACACTGACAACCCAAAAGAGAGGAGGCCCAGGACCTGGCCCCGGCGGTGGCGGGTCTCTCGCATCCCCGGGAAGACTAGACCAAATGGCGGCGTTGATTGCACCGATCGTCCTGATCGTAGGCCTGGCGCTGGCTGGAGGCGGGTTCGACGTGAGCGCCCGTCACATAGCGGGGCTTGGGGCCTGGCTGGTGGTCGTCGCCCTGCTCGTGCTTGGAGCCGCATCTGCAGCAACTCTTGCAAGGCCTTTTTACTGGGCTGTCGGCTTGATCGGGGGGCTGGCATTTTTGTCTGCGCTCTCCACTTTCTGGTCAGGGTCAATCGAGCTGAGCGTGATCGAGGCGGACCGCGTCCTCGTCTACCTCAGCTTCTTCCTTGCCGCCTTCTTGATCGCTCAAACCGACGAAAGGCGTCAACGTTTCGCCGAAGGCCTGGCAATTTCCGTGGCGATTGTCGCCCTGCTCGGCCTGGCGAGCCGCCTTCTCCCCCACGTCCTGGAAGTGAGCAATGGGCTTGGCACCGAAGCGCGGCTGCGCTACCCACTCGGCTACTGGAACGCAAACGGAGCAGCCGCGGGAATCGCGATCGCGATGTTGCTCTGGATGAGCCGCCACGCGGCCTGGAAGAGCCTGCGCTGGCTCAGCGTGGCTGTAATGCCCGCCGTCCTCCTCGCCCTCTACTTCACCTACTCGCGCGGGGGACTGCTCGCCCTCGTGATCGGCGTCGTCTGCCTGCTGGCCCTCTCCAGGGACCGGCTCTGGCTGCTCGGCACGTTCGTCGCTGCCGGGGCCGGCGTGGTGCCTGCGATCCTGGCTGTCCGGGATCGGCACGACCTCGCCGAAAACCTCGCCAGCCAGGCCGCCGTCGACCAGGGCGTCACCGTGCTGCTGGTCCTCCTGGCCGGCACCGCCCTGACCGTGCTGGGGGTCACTGCGCTGCGCCGGCTCGAGGCAGCGGAAGGGCAGATGACGGGGAAGGCACTGCGACTGTCGAGGAACCCGACCCTGCTGCGGGGCATCGCCGCGGCGGCTGGGCTGGGGATGATCGGCCTCGCCGTCGTTGCCGGCGGCCACGCCTGGCACCAGTTCTCCAGCCCCGACCTCAACTTCCCCAGCAATCCCGAGCAGCACTTCGGCCAGCTCTCGGGGGCGGGCCGCTACGAATTCTGGCGCGTGGCGATAGACGCCTTCGGGGAAAACCCGGTCGTCGGCCACGGGGCCGGCACCTACCTCTTCTCCTGGCAGCAGCTTCGCTCGATCAACCTGGCGGTCCACGACGCCCACTCGCTCTACCTCGAGTCCTTCGCCGAGCTCGGCGCGGTTGGCGGCATCCTCGTTCTCGCTCTGGTCGGCACCCTGCTGTGGACCGCGTTCGCGGCCTGGCGCGATGCGCCCTCCCCGCAGCGGGAGGGCTACGCGGCCCTGCTTGCGGCGATGCTCGCCTTTGCGATCGGGGCCGGCTTCGACTGGTTTTGGGAGATCGCAGGGCTGGGAGCGGTCTTCTTCCTCGCCGCCGGTGTCATGGTCAGCGTGAGGTGCGCGCAACTGGCACCGGGGAGAGGCCTGCAAACCGCACGGGCAAGCGGAAGGCGCTACGGCATCGCCGTGGCCGGCCTGGCCCTCGCTTGGGTCGCGGCGATCGCCCTGGTCGGGCCGCTGCTGGTGGACCGGGAGATCAAGAGCAGCCAGAGCGCGGCGGCTGACGGAAACTTCGGAACGGCCGTCGACCACGCCAACGCCGCCCGCTCGATCGAGCCCTGGGCCGCCTCGCCCTACGGGCAGCTGGGGCTGCTGGCCGAACTGCAGGGCGACTACCCGGCGGCGATCGAAAACTTCACCCACGCGATCGAACGTGAGGAAGAAAACTGGCAGTGGTTCTACCTTCGCTCGAACGCCGAGCAGGCGGGCGGCGACGAAGCGGCTGCTCAGAAGGACCTCGAACGGGCTCGGAAGCTGAACCCGCGGGCGAAGGAATTGCGGGTGGCGACGAGATGACCCGGAACGCACAGGACATCCCGACACGACAGGCGGAGCCCGCCAGCGCACCCCCTCGGGCAGCGCCGGAGCCGGGCGATGCCGGGGCGCGCTTCGGTCTTACCGGTCCGGCCGGCTCGCGCCAGCGCGGGGCTCTGCTGCGTCGCCTGCTCGCGACCGGTGACTGGGTCGCCCTGATCGGCGCCCTCTGCCTCGCCACCGCGGCGACCTCGACCACCAATGTGGCGACGCTCTTCTGGGCGGTTCTCTTCAGCCCGATCTGGATCCTGGTCCTGAAGCTGCACGGCCTCTACGACAACGACCACCGACGGATCCGCCACAGCACCCTCGACGAGCTGCCGGCCCTGATCTCAGCCAGCGCCCTCGGCACACTCGCCCTGGACGGCCTGCTGGCGCTTAGCCCGGCCGGTCCCCTGTCCGCCCTGAGCGCGATCCTGGTCGGCCTCGGCGCCCTGATCGGAAGCTTCACCCTGCGCGCCGTGCTGCGCTTCGCCTGGCACCGGCTGACCGGCGTCGCCACCGGCGTTGTCGTCGGCTCGGCCGAAGCGGCAAGGATGGTCTCGCGTAGGGTCGCGACCCACCCGGAGGCTCGCCTGCGGCTGATTGGCTACCTCTCTCCCGGCGATGCCGTGGAAGGTGGTGACAACCCCGAGGGCCTGTCCAGACTCGGTTCAATCGACGACATCTCCCGGGTCGCCCGAGACCATGACATCGAGCGCGTCGTCGTCACCGCCCAGGAGATGAGCGAGCCGACCGCCGAGCGGCTGATCGAGCAGTGCAAGGCAGCCGGGCTGGGGCTGACCCTCCTCCCCCAGCACTACGGGCTGCTCGGGCCCGGGATCGAGCTGAACCGGCTCGCCGAGCTGCCCGTGCTCGATTTCCGCTTCTCCGATCCGCCCTGGTCGACGCTGATGCTGAAGCGGGGCCTCGACATCGTCGTCTCCGCCACGCTGCTCGCCCTGCTCTCCCCCCTACTCCTCGTCGTCTCGCTGCTGATCCTGTTCGACTCTGGGCGGCCGGTCCTCTTTCGACAGGGACGCGCCGGCAAGGACGGCGAGCCCTTCACGATGCTGAAGTTCCGCACCATGGTCGCCGATGCGGAGGCGCGGCTCGGTGAGCTCGTCGACCTCGAGAAGCTCGACGAGCCCGTCTTCAAGATCCCCGACGACCCGCGGGTGACGCGTGCCGGGCGCCTCCTGCGCCGCACCAGCCTCGACGAGCTGCCGCAGCTGATCAACGTGCTCAAGTCCGACATGTCGCTGGTCGGGCCGCGCCCCGAGGAGGAGGCCGTGGTCGCCCTGTATGACGAGCGCCAGCGGATCCGCCTGGCGGTGAAGCCGGGCCTGACCGGGCCGATGCAGGTCTACGGCCGCGGCGACCTCACCTTCGAGGAGCGGCTGGCGATGGAGCGCGACTACCTCGACAACCTCTCGGTCGCCGGCGACCTGGCGATCCTGCTGCGGACACCGAGCGCGATCGTGCGCGGCGACGGCGCCTACTGAGGAGCCACGAGTGGCGAACCCGTCAACCGACCTCGAGGTCGTGATCGCGCCCACGCTCCGCGCGAAGGAAGGGCCGCTCACGCTGGAGCAGGAGGCGCGCCTCCCCTACCGGACCTACGGGCCAGCGCGCATCGAGGGCGTCCACGCCTGCCACGGCGGATACGACTGCCCCTACGGCCCGCTCGTCCTCGAGAGCACCAACCGCCTCGACGTCGCCTCGCTGAAGGCCCGGCTCCGCGTCACGCCCGCGGTGGAGATCGACTGGAACCACACCGAGAGCCACGACGCCTACGGCGACCGGAAGAACCCGTACACGGCGCTGCCCGGGAAGTTCCGTCCGGGGACGACCTACACCATCACCATCGCCTCGGGCGTGACCGACGAGTTCGGTCAGACCGCCCCGGCGGCAAAGGGCCAGGCCCGCACCGACGACCTCCGTCCCGAGTACGAGCTGGGGCCGGACGTCGCCCTGCTGGAGGCGAAGGGCGACGGCGCGCTCCCGGTCCGGTTCACCAACGTGACCTCGCTGGACATCCAGGTCTGGCCGCTGACCCCGGCCGAGCTGGCGCGCTTCCTCGCGAACCGCAGCGGCTCCCGCTCGACGCCCGCGGGCCAGCCGCTCGGCAGCGAGCTCGAGCTGGAGGGCACGCACAACCTGCCCGGCACGCGGCCGATCAAGGTCCGTGAGCTCCTCGCCGGAAAGGGAACGGGCATCTTCCACCTGGCCACCACCGCGACCGAGATCAGCCCCAAGTACGGCTGGCAGCGGACGCAGCAGGTCACGGGTCAGATCACCGATCTGGCGGTGCACACCAAGCTCGGGGCGACCTCGGGCATCGTCTGGGTCACCCGCGTCTCCGACGGCAAGGTGGTCCCCGGAGCCAGCCTCGCCCTGTACGACGGCGACGGCGCCGTGAAGTGGCAGGGGAAGTCGGACGCCGACGGGCTCGGGCGCGTTCCCGGGCTGTCCACCCTGCTCGGTCCTCGCAAGGGCACCCGCCGGCAGAGGGACCTCGACGGCGGTCCGGGGTTCGCGCTCGTCGCGGCGACGCTGG
>Ga0163161_10000139_pt1 | contig 67878 bp, 67 predicted proteins | sample S45metaG_FD_129847 | JGI IMG/M metagenome (GOLD analysis project Ga0163161, IMG submission 129847) | Switchgrass rhizosphere microbial communities from Kellogg Biological Station, Michigan, USA - S4-5 metaG | ecosystem: Host-associated > Plants > Roots > Rhizosphere > Soil | place: USA... | reverse complement strand
GCGACTTTCCGGTGGAGCAGTACTGGCGCGACAACCGCCTGAACATGATCCACGAGGGCACGCACGGCATCCAGGCGGCCGACCTGCTGGGCCGCAAGGTGCTGATGGAAAAGGGCCGCGGCCTGCAACTCCTGGCCAGCCGCATCACCGAGACCATCGGCCGCACGGCCAAGGTGCCGGCGCTCGCGGCGCATGCCAAGGCGCTGGGCGACGCGCTGCAGCGCATCGGGAGCGCCACCGAGGCCGCCTGGTCCACCGGCGACCCGGCCGACGCGTTGGCCAACGCTGTGCCGTACATGCAGGCCTTCGGCCACACGGTGCTCGCCTGGCTCTGGCTGGACGTGGCGCGGCGGGCGCTCGAGATCGACGCGGACAAGGCGAGGGCGGTAACAGCTGGCAAGATCGGCGCCACGGACTATTTCTTCCACTACGAGCTGCCGAAAATCGGTGCCTGGCTCAACGTGGTCGAGAGCCGTGATCCGACCTGTACCGCTTTGCCCGAGGACGCTTTCTGACAATGGCCAACGCCACCCCCAACACTCCCACCCCCGTCAAACCCCCGAAGCCGCACGCCCGGCTCGAGAAGTGGATCTGGATCCTGATCTACGGCGGCCTGTTCCTGATGATCCTCGGGATCGCCACGGGCCGCACCGACGCCGCGCTCGGCTGGTCGATGGCCGTGCCCGGCGGGGTGATCGCTCTGGTGGGCGTCGTGCTCATCTACGTGCGTTCGCGTCTCGACAACAAGAAATAAGCGAAGTAGGCGACCCCATGCTCAAGCACATCGTGATGTGGAAGTTCAAGGAACACGCCGAAGGTGCCGACAAGGCGACCAACCTGCTGAAGGCCAAGGCGCTGCTCGATGCCTGCGCCCAGCTCTCGCCCGGCACGCACCGCTTCGAGGTGGCCATTGCCCAGCCCGGGCTCGAGGCCACGTACGACCTGGTGCTGTATTCGGAATTCACCGATGCAGCCGCGCTCGCGGCCTATGCGGAGCATCCGCAGCACGTGGCGCTCAAGCCCTTCATCGGTGCCGTGCGCGAAGCGCGGCAATGCATGGACTATGAAATCTGACCCCCGCGCGCCCGACGCGAAGGCCTCACCGGCCGACCGGCGGGCGTTCGGCCGCGCACAGCGCACGCGCTGCACGCTCGACCAGTGGGCGGAGTCACCCAAACCCGACGCCAAGGACCGCGATCCGCTCGGCTGGCTGAAAGCCTCCAACCGCGGCCGCGTGCCCGAACTGGTGCCGGTGCGCCACGGCCGCATGCTGGTCAGCCCCTTCACCTTTTATCGCGGCGCCGCCAGCCTGATGGCGAACGACCTGGCGAAGCTGCCACACAGCGGCATCGCCACGCAGTTGTGCGGCGATGCGCACCTCGCGAACTTCGGCTTCTTCGCCAGCCCCGAGCGTTCGCTGGTCTTCGACATCAACGATTTCGACGAAACCCTGCAGGGCCCGTTCGATTGGGACGTGCGCCGGCTGGCCACCTCGTTCGTGGTGGCCGCGCGCGACCTCAAGTTCAAGCCGCGCGTCGGGCGCGATGCGGTCCGGCAACTGGCCGAGGCGTATCGCGACCGCATGCGCCGTTTCGCGCAGATGGACACGCTGGACGCCTGGTACGCGCGCCTCACGTCGCAGACGCTGCTGAAGCTCGGCGCCGAGGACGCGACCGAACTCGCGGTCATCAAGAAAGCCCGCCGCAGCACCTCGCGCGTGTTCGCCGCGGGGGCTACCGAGATCGTCGACGGCCGCCTGATGATGCGCGAGCAGCCGCCGTTCGTGTACCACGACGCCAAGGCGACGGCGCGCGAGATTCGCCGCTTCCGCGCCGGCTTGCCGGCCTTCCTCGCGCAATACCGCGCCAGCCTGCCGCCGGAGCGCCAGCGGCTGTTCGACCGCTACGCGCTGCACGACGTCACGGTGCTCACGCCCGGCGTGGGCTCGGTGGGGCGGCGCTGCTTCCTGTTGCTGCTGGTGGCCGATGGCGTCCATCCGCTGTTCCTGCAATGCAAGGAAGCCTGCGACTCGGTGCTCGAACCGCATCTGGACCCGCTGCCCGATCAGGGCTCGCCGGGCCAGCGCGTGGTGCAGGGGCAGAAGCTGGCGCAGGCCGCCAGCGACGTGTTCCTGGGCTGGGCCGAAGCGCAGGGCGGGCGTGGCTTCTACGTGCGGCAACTGCGCGACATGAAGGCTTCGTACAAGCTTGAAGACTTCAAGCCCGTCGACCTGATCGAATTTGCCGAGGCCTGCGGCTACAGCCTGGCGCGCGCGCATGCCAAGGGCGGCGACGCCTGGGCCATCGACGGCTACCTTGGCCGCTCCAAGACCTTCAACACCGCGCTCGCTGATTTCGCCGAGGCCTATGCCGACGTCAATCTGGCCGACTGGCGGCAGCTGAAAAAAGCAGTGGCCGCGGGCAAGGTCGCAGCCGTCGATCTGGCCGAAGCCGCTTCGTAGCATCGGCGCGAACCTTCGATTTCTTCCTTCTTCACACCGACTCCGGAGACACACGCATGACGCCACGCACCACCCAACAGCTCTTCGACCTGAAGGGCAAGACCGCCCTCATCACCGGCGGCTCGCGCGGCCTGGGCCTGCAGATGGCCCACGCGCTCGGCGAGGCCGGCGCGAAGATCATGCTGAGCTCGCGCAAGGCCGACGACCTGGAGCAGGCCGCCGCCGAGTTGCAAGCCGCCGGCATCGACGCGCGCTGGATCGCCGCCGACTGCTCGAAGGAAGAAGACACCCGCCGCCTGGCCGACGAGACGCTGCAGCGCATGGGCGCGGTCGACATCCTGATCAACAACGCCGGCGCGAGCTGGGGTTCGCCGGCCGAGAGCCACCCCGTCGAGGCGTGGGACAAGGTGATGAACCTCAACGTGCGCGGCTATTTCATCCTGTCGCAGCAGATCGCCAACGGCTACATGATCCCGAAGAAGACGGGCCGCATCATCAACATCGCCTCGATTGCCGGCCTCAACGGCAACCCGCCCGAGATGCAGACGCTGGCCTACAACACCTCCAAGACCGCGGTGATCGGCTTCACCCGTACGCTGGCGGCCGAGTGGGGCAAGTACGGCATCACGGTGAATGCGATCTGTCCGGGCTTCTTCATGACGAAGATGGCTGCCGGCCTCATCAAGTCGCTGGGCGAAGAGAAGATGGCCGCGCAGGCGCCGCTCGGACGCCTGGGCGATGACGAAGACCTGAAGGGCCTGACGCTGCTGTACGCGAGCGATGCCGGCAAGCACATCACCGGCCAGTGGCTGGCGGTGGACGGCGGCGTGAGCGTGGTCCTCGGCGCGGCATGAGTTCTCCCCCAGGCTGCGCGCACTTCGTGTCGCTACGCCAACCCCCTCGCCGGGGGCGACACCTGCGGCCCGGCGGAGCCGGTTCCGCGGTGTCTCCATGAAAGACCCAATGACCACTGAATCCTCTGCTTCCTCCGACATCAATATCCGCTCTTACACGAGCCAGATTCCGTTTGCGCGCCACCTCGGCTTCGAGCTCACGAAGTTCGAGGGCGGCGAGTCCGAGATCATCTACACCGCCAAGCCCGAGCACCTGAACACCTTCGACGTGACGCACGGCGGCGCCTGCATGACGCTGCTCGACATCACCATGGCCGCAGCCGCGCGCAGCGTGGCGCCCGAGACGGGCGTGGTCACCATCGAGATGAAGACCAGCTTCATGCAGCCTTCGGTCGGCCCGCTGCATGCGCGCGGCACGCTGATCCATCGCACCGCGACGCTGGCGTTTACCGAAGCCAAGATCTACGACGAGCAGGAGCGCGTGTGCGCCCATGCCACCGGCACCTTCAAGTACGTGAAGCGCCGTCTGCCGACGGGCCCCGCCAGCGCGAACGAAATGCGGCCGCCTTCCACCGACTGACTGATCGAACGAACGAATTCCCCAGGAGAAACAACACATGCCCACGAACAAGCAGATCCACCTCGACAACCGCCCCGAAGGCGAAGCCACCGCGAGCAACTTCAAGCTGGTGACCGTCGAGACGCCCGCCCTCGCCGACAACCAGGTGCTGGTGCGCCACCACTACATGAGCCTCGACCCGTACATGCGCGGGCGCATGAACGACTCGAAGAGCTACACCGCCAACCAGCCCGTGGGCCAAGTGTTCCAGGGCGGCACGGTCGGCGAAGTGGTCGAGAGCAAGCACCCGAAGTACGCGGTCGGCGACAAGGTGGTGGGCTTCGGCGGCTGGCAGGAGTACAGCGTGGTCGATGCTTCGCAGCCCGGCGCGCTGAAGAAGGTCGACACCACGCACGTGCCGCTGTCGCACTACCTGGGTGCGGTCGGCATGCCGGGCGTGACCGCGTGGTATGGCCTCGTGAAGATCATTGCGCCCAAGGCCGGCGAAACCGTGGTCATCACGGCGGCCAGCGGCGCGGTGGGCAGCGCCTTCGGTGCACTGGCCAAGGCGCGCGGCCTGCGCGTGGTCGGCATTGCGGGCGGCCCGGACAAGTGCAAGTACGTGACCGACGAACTCGGCTTCGACGCCTGCATCGACTATCGCCAGCACCCCGACGTCAAGAGCATGAGCGCGGCGTTGAAAGAAGCTTGCCCGGACGGCATCGACGGCTACTTCGAGAACGTCGGCGGCTACATCTTCGACGCGGTGCTCCTGCGCTGCAACGCCTTTGCGCGCGTGGCGCTGTGCGGGATGATCGCGGGCTACGACGGCGCGCCGCTGCCGCTCGCGAACCCGGCGCTGATCCTCATCAACCGGCTGAAGATCGAGGGTTTCATCGTCAGCGAGCACATGGAAGTGTGGCCGGAGGCGCTGACCGAACTCGGCACGCTGGTGGGCACCGGCAAGCTCAAGCCGCGCGAGTCGGTCGCGCAGGGCATCGAATCCGCCCCCGAGGCCTTCCTGGGTTTGCTGAAGGGCAAGAATTTCGGCAAGCAACTCGTCAAGCTGATCTGAAATGAACTGAGCGCACGGCAAAGGAGCCGACCATGGAAACGACGCACGAGGTGTTCAACCAGCCCGCACCGCTGGCGGACTACAACCTCTTCGAAACCAATCGGCCCCTGCGCGATGCGTTGAAATTCAATGCGCCGCAGCTGCAGGTGGCGCCGTTGCAGGAACTGGGCGAGACCATCGGTTCGGCCGAGATGCAGACGCATGCGCGGCTGGCCAACATCCACACGCCCGAGCTGCACACGCACGACCGCTTCGGGCGGCGTATCGACGAGGTGGAGTTCCATCCGAGTTATCACGTGCTGATGTCCGCTGCCGTGGGCGCCGGTTTGCATGGCACGCCGTGGGCCGGCACGTCGGCTTCGCCACACGTCCTGCGCGCGGCCGGCTTCATGCTCTTCACCGAGCTGGAGCCGTCGATGCTGTGCCCGATCTCGATGAGCTATGCGGTCACACCCGCGCTGCGCAGCAATGCGCCCGTGTACGCCGACTGGGGCCCGAAGCTCACGAGCCTTTGGTACGACCCTGCGCTCAAATCGTTCAAGGACAAGCCCGGCGTGACCATGGGCATGGGCATGACCGAGAAGCAGGGCGGCTCCGACGTGCGGGCCAACACCACGAAGGCCGTGCGCGACGGCAGCGATGCGTGGGGCGAACGCTATGCAATCACCGGCCACAAGTGGTTCTTCTCGGCGCCGATGTGCGATGCCTTCCTGGTGCTCGCGCAGGCGGAGGCGGGGTTGAGCTGCTTCTTCCTGCCGCGCGTATTGCCTGACTGGATGGGAAAGGGCACGCGCAACGCCATCCACATCCAGCGCCTGAAGGACAAGCTCGGCAACAAGGCCAACGCGAGCTCCGAGGTCGAGTTCCACGGCGCCAGCGCCTGGCTCGTGGGCGAGGAGGGGCGCGGCATTCCGCAGATCCTGGAGATGGGCACGATGACCCGGCTCGACTGCGCGCTCGGCACCAGCGGCCTGATGCGGCAGGCATTGAGCATCGCCATCAATCACGCAGCGCAGCGCAACGCCTTCGGCAAGCCGCTGATCGAGCAGCCGCTGATGAAGAATGTGCTGGCCGATCTCGCGCTGGAGAGCGAAGCCTCGACCGCGCTGGCCATTCGCCTGGCCCGCGCCTTCGATCATCCGGACGACGAGCACGAGCGCCTGATGGCGCGCCTGCTCACGCCGGTCGCCAAGTTCTGGATCTGCAAGCGCGGCAGCCACTTCGCGCAAGAAGCGATGGAGTGCCTGGGCGGCAACGGCTATGTGGAAGAGGGCGGCGAAGGCATCATGGCGCGCGTCTACCGCGAGATGCCGCTCAACTCGATCTGGGAGGGCGCGGGCAACATCATGGCGCTCGACCTGCTGCGGGGCCTGCGCAAAGGCGATGCGGTGGCGGCGCTCACGAAGGAGCTTGCTCCTGGACGAGGCCAGCATGCCGCGCTCGACCGCTTGGCCGACGCGCTGCCGGCGCGCATCGAGGCGATGGCCTCCGAGGTCGAGGCGCGCCGTCTGGCACAGGACGTGGCTCTGGCCGTGCAGGCTTCATTGCTTGCGCAGACGGCACCGCCCGCAGTGGTCGGTGCGTTCTGCGCATCGCGCCTGGGCGGCGACTGGGGCAATGCCTTCGGCACGCTGGGCGCGGGCACCGATTTCGATTCGATCATCCAGCGGGCCCAGCCGCGCTGACCACACAAGAACACCCCACAGGAAACACAAACCATGGCCGACCTGATCCTCCACCACTACACCACCTCGCCGTTCTCGGAGAAGGTGCGGCTGATCCTCGGTGCCAAGCAGCTGCCGTGGAAGTCGGTCTTCATCCCGCCGATCATGCCCAAGCCCGATGTGGAGGTGCTCACCGGCGGCTACCGCAAGACGCCGTTCCTGCAGATCGGCGCCGACATGTACTGCGACAGCGCGCTCATCGCCGACGTGCTGGAGCACCTGCAGCCCGAGCCCACGCTGTACCCCGAACCCGAGAAGGGCCTGTCGCGCATCCTCGCGCAGTGGGCTGACACAACCCTGTTCTGGGCCGCGATGGCCTGGAACCTGCAGCCCAAGGGCGCAGCCGAAGTGTTCGCCAAGGCGCCGCCCGAAGCAGCCAAGGCTTTCGGCGAAGACCGCGGCAAGATGAGCGCCGGCAACATGACGCGCCTGCGTCCGGCCGATGCCACGAGCGCCTACAAGTCGTACCTGCGCCGCCTGTCGGACATGCTGGACGATCGCCATTACCTCTTGGGCGAGGTGCCGAGCATCAGCGACTTCGCGGCGTACCACCCGCTCTGGTACACGCGCCGGATCGAATCGGTCCGCACCATCCTCGACCTCACGCCCGCGGTGGTCGACTGGATGGACCGCATGGCTGCCATCGGCCACGGTGCGCCCGAGAAGTTCAGCGCTGACGAAGCCATCGCCGTGGCCAAGGCCGCGACGCCGCACACGCTGCTGACCGACAGCACCTTTCAGGACGACCACGGCATCGCACTCGGCAGCGCGGTGACCATTCGCGCCGAGAGCTTCGGCCTCGAAGAAACCGCAGGCACGTTGGTGGCCGCGACGCGCACGCACTACACGCTGGAGCGCAATGACGAACGCATCGGTACGGTGCATGTGCACTTTCCGCGCATCGGCTATGTGCTGAAGAAAGCCGATGCTTAGAACGCGTTGCAAAGCGTCGTCGTGGGGCACCTTCGTGACTGCGCGATGGCGCGTTCCGTACTTCAATAGCGGCTCCAACCTCCGAGAGGCTGAGAAGCAATCCGACATGACCGCTCATCCCCCGCAAATGCCCCCACTCTGTGTTGCAAATGCTCGCCATAGCCCGAGCTATGGCTGTGCTTTGCGCCTTGATTGGAGGCATTTGCGGGGGCTGCTCGGTCACGCCGAATTGCCTCTCAGCCTCAGAGACATTCAACGCAAGAAGGACACCGGCAAATGATTCAGGACTTCAAGGGCAAGACCGCCGTTCTCACTGGCGCGGGTTCGGGTTTCGGCCTCGAATGCGCGCGCATCGGCGCCGCGCGCGGCATGAACCTCGTGCTGGTCGACGTGCAGCAGGACGCACTGGACAAGGCCGCGGCCGAGATGGAAGCCGCCGGCGTACAGGTGCTGGCCCGCAAGGTCGATGTGTCCGATGCCGCGCAGATGGAAGCGCTGGCCGCCGCCGTGAAGGAGCGTTTCGGTGCGCCGCACTTCGTGTTCAACAACGCCGGCGTGGGCGCGGGCGGGCTGGTGTGGGAGAACACGGTCTCCGATTGGGAATGGGTGCTGGGCGTGGACCTCTGGGGCGTGATCCATGGCGTGCGCCTGTTCACGCCGATGATGCTCGAGGCCGCCGCCAAAGACCCGGGGTACCGCGGCCACATCACCAACACCGCCAGCATGGCGGGCCTCCTCACGCCGCCCAACATGGGCATCTACAACGCCGCCAAGGCGGCGGTCGTGAGCCTCACCGAAACGCTGTATCAAGACCTGACGCTGGTCACCGACCAGATCGGTGCGAGCCTGCTGTGCCCGTACTTCGTGCCGACCGGCATCACGAGCAGCGAACGCAACCGCCCGAACGCGCCGAAGGACAGCGAACTCACCAAGAGCCAGCTCATCGGCCAGGCCATGAGCAACAAGGCGGTGAGCAGCGGGAAGATCACCGCGGCCGAGGTCGCGGCGAAGGTGTTCGATGCGATCAGCGACAACCAGTTCTACGTGTTCAGCCACCCCAAGGCATTGGGCAATGTGCGCGCCCGGATGGAGAACATCGTGGCGGTCGTGAACCCAGCCGATCCGTTCCTCGAGAGGCCCGAGATCGGCCAGAAGCTGCGCGAGCAGCTTCGCGCAGCCTGAACCATCGGAAGTGCGCGGTCAGTTGTAGCTGACCGTCACCATGGCGGCCGCCACGCGGCCGGTGGGCGGCTGCCGCAGCGCCGCAATGGACAGCTTGCCCCCATCCAGGCCGAGTGCCTGTGCCTGCGATGGATCGAAAGGATGCTGTCGGCCCTGGGCGTCGGTGTACACGGTGCGCAGGGGCAGGGCGCCGAGCCCGTCGATTCGCACGGTGCCGCTGGGCCGGTCCACGCGTTGCTGCACGAAGGAGAGTTCGGCGACGGGGCCCAGGCCGCTCGTGCGGTGGGCCACCGTTGGCGCCGGAACCGGCGCGTGCGCCGCAAGGCGCATCTCGTAAGGGGCGGCAACGATTTCGCCCGTGAAATGAATGGTGCCGTCCGCCGCACGCGCATCGATCGATGCCATGCAGGTGGTCAGCAATGCCAGTGCCGCGAGTACGCGCGAGTCATGGTGCTTCATCTCGATCCTCTCCTGAATCGGTCTCCTATTTACTCCCTGTTTCTTTTTGATGAAAGCATGTTCCATGCGAGGGCGCAAGCTGCAAAGCCCTACGCTACGGCCCGCTTTAGCGCGACTGCAATGAAGACGATCGCGGCAAGTGCTGAAGCGGCGGTTCGCACGCTGTTCCACAGCGTCCAGGTCTTGAGATACGTCTGCCAGAACACAGGGCCGTCGGTGGGCGAGGTCGCTGCGAGCTGGTTGTTCAGCGGCACGTTGAGCAGCATCGTCACGCCGAAGCAGCCGACCACGTAGAGCAGGCTCGCGAGCAGTACGAGTTGCGAATCCAGTTGCGAGATAGAGAGCAGAGACCAGCCGCCGAGCACGATGCCCAGTACGGCGCTGCCCATGAACAAAAGCATGAAGCTCGGCGTGATCACCGTGACGTTGATCGAATTCATCGCGTGGATGCCTTCGCTGCTGTGGAGGCGCGCGAGTGCCGGCATCACGAAGGAAGAGAACGCGTAGAAGACGCCCGCGATCATCGCGCTGGAGAAGGCGCTGACGAGGATCAGCACCGTCGCGGTCTTGCCCGTCATCACTTCGCACCCCACACGCCGGTCGGGGCCGTGCGAGCCACGTAGTCGGTGAAGGTGCGCGGCGGGCGGCCCAGCGCTTGCTCCACGCCGTGGGCGATGGGCGTGTTGCGGCCATCGAGGACGGTGGTGAACAGGTAGATGACGAGCCACGAAAGGTCTGGCGGCAGGCCGGCTTCGGACAACACCTTTGCGTAGTCGTCCATCGGAATGATGTTGCAGTCGATCTGCCGATTCGTCGCGGCCGAGATCTGCGCGATGGCCTCCGGGAAGGTGAAGGCCTGCGATCCGGTCAGCTCGTACAGCTTGCGGCTGTGGCGGCTGTCGACCAGCGCTTCGGCGGCGATGTCTGCAATGTCGTCAGCGTCGATGAAAGGCTCCGGTGCCAGCCCTTCGGGCAGCGTGATCGCACCCGCGACGATCTCGTCCATAAAGTAGTTCTCGCTGAAGTTCTGGAAGAACCAGCTGGCGCGCACGATGGTCCAGTCGAGCGCTGTGGCTTGCAGGGCCTTCTCGGCGTCTTGCGCTTCGGGTTCGCCGCGGCCCGACAGCAGCACGATCCTTTCGACGCCGGCCTTGGCGGCTGCGTCGTAGAACGCAGTCACCGTGTCGACGGCGCCAGGCACGCACAGGTCGGGCTGGTAGGCGACGTAGACGGCGCGCACCCCGTCTAGCGCGGCGGACCAGCTGGTGCGATCTTCCCAATCGAAGCGCGGCTGCGCGGAGCGCGAGCCGACACGCACTGCATGCCCGGCGGCGCGGAGCCGGTCCAGAACGCGTCCGCCGGTCTTGCCGTTCGCGCCGAGAACCAGGATGGGGTGCGCGTCATCCCGGGGGCTTCTGCTGATTGCCATTTTCTAACCTCTCGAGATAATGTGAGAAATGCTCACGTAAAAAATGATAGTTACTCACATTTCGAATGTCAACCCTTGGGGCATGCCATGAAACGCAGCGCACATTTGCAATCGCAGGTGGCCGTCGTGGAGGCGCCTTCGGCCAGAAAGAGCCCGATCCAGGAGCGCAGCAAGGCGCGCGTGGAGCGCATCCTCGAGGTCGCCGCCGAACTCATTGCGCGCAACGGCAGCGACCTGCTGAAGATGAGCGAGGTCGCTGCATCCGCCGGCATCTCGATCGGCTCGCTTTATCAGTACTTCCCCGAGAAGGCCGCGCTGATCCGCATGCTGGCCGAGCGCATCAATGCCGCGAGCCGCGAGTGCATCCGCGACGGCCTCAAGGACGTGACGGACCTCGCGAGCCTGCAGTCGTCCTTCGCAGCGCTGGTGGACGTGTACTACGCCATCGTCAACGAGCGCCCGGTCATGCGCGACATCTGGAGCGGCATGCAGGTCGACAGGCAACTGTTGACCCTGCAACTCGCCGAGAGCCGCGTCTGCGGGCAGATGCTGGCCGACGCGATGTTCAAGGTGCACAAGGTGCGGGCCCGTGCGGACATCAGGCGCGTCGAGCAAACCGCCCTCCTGATCTGGGAGATGGGCGAGGCGACCATCCGCCTGGCCATCGCGGTCGATGCGGCCGAAGGCGCGGCGCTGGTGGAGGGCTACAAGCGCATGGCGCTTCGCGAGATCACCGACCCGTTGGCCTGATCAGCCGGCGGCAGCCTGCGATTCGATCCACTGCCACACGGCCCGGATCGCAGGCTCGTTCTCCCGCCCGTTCGCGGTCGCGAGAAAGTAGCTCCCCGTATCCAGCGCCGGTCCGAAGGGCTGCACCAGCGCGCCGCTGCGCAACTCCTCGGCCGCGAGCGTGAGGCTCAACAGCGCAACACCGTGGCCCGCCAGTGCGGCGAGCATCGCGTGCGTCTCGTCCGAGAACGACAGCCCCGCGGCTTTCGCCGAGCGGCCCCGCGGCTGCGCGATATCCGCTTTGCGAAACCAGCGAGACCACAGCGCGGGCGCCGTCGCGTTCGGCTGCCAGTCGCAATGGATCATCTGGTGCTTCGGCAGATCGCCCTTGCGGCGCAGGCCCAGCATCGGGCTGCACAAGGGCGCGTAGCGCTCGGGCATCAGCTCGCTCGATACCAGCCCCGGCCAGTTGCCGTTGCCCGAGCGCACCGCGATGTCCGCATCGCCGCGCGCGAGGTCGACCAGCGTGTCGCCCGCGTGCAGACGCAACTCGATGCCGGGGCAGGCCTTGCGGAAGGCCGTCATGCGCGGCAGCACCCAGCGCGCCGCGAAGGCCGTGTTCGTGGTGAGCGTGACCGAATGCGAAGCCGCAGGCCGGCGCAGCCTGTCGATGCCCGCTTCGAGCGCATCGAAGCCCATGCGCAGGTCATCGAAGAGCCGCTGGCCCGCGGGCGTCAGCGCCAGCTGCCGCGTGAGCCGCCGAAACAGCGGTTGGCCCAGCGTGTCTTCGAGCGCGCGCACCTGGTGGCTGATGGCCGAGGGCGTGACCGACAGTTCGACCGCCGCGCGCTGGAAGCTCAGGTGCGCGGCCGCGGCCTCGAAGGCCCGCAGCGAGAGCAGGGGAGGCAGGCGGCGCGGTGATCGGACAGGTGAGCCAATCTCTTGCATGACGGGAGAAATGATCGTTTGTGAATGGGCGTGCGTATCCATAGATTCAAGGCCTGTGCAGTCATTTTGACAGCGCTGCACAGCGTAGATCAATTCATCCATTCACCGAAGAAACGACATGACCCTCAACCTGCTCCACATCGACGCCAGCGCCCGCCCTGGCATCTCGGGCACCGATGCCCACGGCTCGCACACACGGCGCCTTTCCGCACGCTTCGTCGAACGCTGGCGCGCGGCGCGGCCGGACGACCGCATCGACCATCTCGATGTCGGCCAGCACCCGCCCGCATTCGTCGACAGCCGCTGGATCCACGCCGCCTTCACCGCACCCGCCGACCGCGAACCCTGGATGGCTGACGTGCTCGCAGAAAGCGACCGCCTTGTCGACCAGCTCGTCGCCGCCGATCTGATCGTGGTGGGACTGCCCATGTACAACTTCAGCGTGCCCGCGCAGTTCAAGGCGTACATCGACAACATCGTGCGTGTGGGCCGCACCTTCGGCTTCGACCGCGCGCGCGGCGCCGTGCCGTACTGGCCGATGCTCGCCGACGCCGGCAAGCGCATGGTGCTGCTCGGCGCGCGTGGCGACCACGGCTACGACCCGGGCGGGCGCATCGCGCACCTGAACCATACGGAGTCCTCTGTGCGCTCGGTGTTCGGCTACATCGGCATCACCGATGTGCACGAGGCGGCGGTGGAGTGCGACGAATTCGGCGGCGAGCAGCTCGCGCAGTCGATGCGCAAGGCCGAGGCCGCGGTCGACAGGCTCGTGGACGAACTCAGCGGTACGAAAGAACTAGCCCGTGAACGAGCCGCGTCCACCCATCCAGTATCACGAACGGCAACAGCTTGAACGGCAGCGCGCGTGCGCAAGCAGACCTATGTGGGCAGCATCGTGGAGTACACCTTCGAGAGCCCGCTGGGCGACATCTTCGTGGTGTCGCCGGGGGTCAGGCAACCGCTGAGCCAGGGCACGCCTGTGGGCCTTTATCTGGCGGACCACGGCGTTTCGATCGTCGCCGCGCAATGAGCCCGATGCAGCTAACCGAGGATGCCGTTCCCGGCCGGCAACGGCTGCAGCGCGGCGAGCTTGCTACCGACGACGCACCAGTACATCCTCCAGCACCTGCTGCAGGGTCGCTGCGACAAGGAAATCGCGAACCGGCTCGACTTGTCGGCGCACACGGTGGACTACCACATGCGGCAACTTCGCCGCCGTTTTGCCGCGCGCAATCGGGTGCAGCTGGTGAACGTGGTGCAGCAGGGCGACAGCGATTTCGGTGTGCTGAGCGAGATGCAGGCCAGGCGCATCGACGGACGAGATCGTCTCCTGACACCACGCTGTCAGGAACGGCCGACTACGATTTTTCCGCCTGCTTTGCAGAGCGAAGGATCGCGATGACGCCCGACCCATTGATGCAACGTTTTCCCAGTTCCGCGACCGCGCGGCTGTTCGGCCAGCGCATCCTCGAGTTCGATACGGCGAAGGGCTGGGTCCGCATAAGCTTCGTCGCGACCGATGCCTTTCTGAACCCGGCCGGTTCGGTGCAGGGCGGCATCCTCGGCGCGATGCTCGACGACACGATGGGCCCGGCGTTGTGGCTCATGAACGGCGCGGGTGCGTTCTCGGCCACGATCGATCTCAATGTGTCGTTCCTTGCGGCGGCTGCGCCCGGGCTCCTGTACGGGGAGGGCAGGGTCGTGCAACTCGGCAAGACCATCTCGTTCCTGGAAGCGCACCTGAGCGATGCGGAAGGGCGGATGCTGGCGCGCTCGACGGCCAGCGCGCGGATGATCAGTCCCCGCTAGATACGGCCTGTGGCATCGCTAGGACATGGTTCCTGTGCCTGCCTTCGCCGAGAACGAAATCGGTGCCGCCGCGAACAACGAAGCCGTGCTTCTCGTAGAAGCGGCAGGCGCGCAGGTTCTGCACGTTGACCATGAGCCACAGCCCGTCGTTGTTCGCGCATGCCGCCTGCAGCAACGCAGACCCGACGCCATGCCGCGTGAACGGCTCCTGCACATACAGCGTGCAGAGTTCCGAATCGGCTTCGGGCACCAAGGGCTGCGGCACGCCGGAGCGCACCAGCGCATAGCCGACGAGTCGTTCATCGACCTCGGCGATGTGTAGCGAGACATCGGGCGCATTCACCAGTGCGAGAAATTTTTCAGGCGTGAATTCCGACAGCACATAGCGCGCGAAGAGGTCGCTCACGCCTTCGGTGTAAGTTGCGAGCCAGACCTGGATGGACAGGGCGGCGAGGGTATGCGCATCGCCCGCAGCAGCTGGGCGAACGGTGGTCGGAAGGGGTTTGGAGGGCGTCACAGCGACTCTTCAAAGAGCCGTCTGATTCTGTCTGAAACCGCGGCGGCCGCGCTGCCGGTCGACCTCGAAACGGCTGGAGCGCTCAGGCTTGCGCAGACGCGCAATCGGCCGCGGGGCGACCGATTTCCCGCAGGTCGAGCGAACGGCTCCAGAGCGCGATGGCCAGGCCCACGAGCGTGAGCAGCGCGGCCACCCAGCCCAGCGCGCGCAGCCCAGGGCCATGGTCGATCACCACGCCGCCGACCCACGCGCCCAGCGCATTGCCGAGGTTGAAGGCTGCGATGTTGAGGCTCGATGCGAGGTTCTGCCCCGCACCCGAGGCCTTCTCCAGCACCCGCAACTGCATCGGCGCCACGGTCGCGAACGAGGCCACTCCCAGCAACCCGACGAAGACCACCGCGGTGAACGGCGTGCCGATGGTGAACTGCATCGCGCCGAGCACCACGGCCAGCGCCACCAGCGTGCCGAGCACGGCGGCCATCGGCGCGCGGTCGGCCAGCTTGCCGCCGAGGATGTTGCCGACCGCCAGGCCTCCGCCGAACACCAGCAGGATCGGCGACACGGCCGATTCCGCGAGCCCGGTGATCTGCGTCAGTAGCGGCTGGATGTAGGTGAACACCACGAACACGCCGGCAAAGCCGAGCACCGTCATCGCCAGGCCCAACAGCACCTGCGGGCGGGCCAGCACGGCGAGTTCTTCGCGCAACGGCGCGGGCTTGGTCTCGCCCTTGACGCGCGGCACGAACACCGCGAGCACCACGAGGGCCAGCACGCCGATCAGCGTCACAGCCCAGAAGGCCGAGCGCCAGCCGAACTGCAGGCCCAGCCAGGCGCCGGCCGGCACGCCGAGCAGCGTGGCGGCGGTGAGGCCGGTGAACATGATCGCGATGGCCGAAGCGCGGCGTTCGGGCGCGACGAGGCCGGTGGCCACCACGGAGCCGACGCCGAAGAAGGTGCCGTGCGCGAGCGAAGTGACGACGCGCGCGGCCATCAGCATTTCGTAGTTGGGCGAGAGCGCACAGGCCAGGTTGCCGAGCGTGAAGATCGCCATCAGCGCGAGCAACACGGTCTTGCGTGGCAGCTTGCGGGTGGCGATGGTGAGCACGGGCGCACCGACCGCGACGCCGAGCGCATAGCCCGAAATCAGCAGGCCAGCCATCGTGATGGAGACATGAAGGTCCGTCGATACCTGCATCAGCAGGCCCATGATGACGAACTCGGTGGTGCCGATCCCGAAGGCACCGGCGGTGAGGGCAAGTAGAGCGATTGGCATGATGCCCTGTACTGTGCGGACATTCAGGGCCTGTGACTAGAATGCCGCCAGTACATGCACTTGTGATTTGAAGTCACAAAAAAGGAAGACTCATGCCGCGCATCGACGTCAATCGCTCCGGTGAGATGGAGGCTTTCGTGCAGGTGGTCGAGTCCGGCGGTTTCTCCGCGGCGGCGCGCCTGCTGGACATGACGCCCTCGGCCATCAGCAAGCTGGTGGCGCGGCTCGAACTGCGGCTGGGCATCCAGCTCGTGCACCGCTCCACCCGCAAGCTGCAGCTCACGCCCGAAGGGCTGCATTTCTACGAGCGCAGCACCCGCGTGCTGGCCGACATGGACGAGGCCGAGCGCTGCGCCGCCGCCGGTGCGGCACCGCGCGGGCGGGTGAGCATCAACGCGAGCGTGTCGTTCGGGCATCACAAGCTGGTGCCGCTGGTGCCGCGCCTGCTCGAGATGCATCCGGAGATCACGCTGGACATCGCGCTCACCGACCGCATCGTCGACCTCATGGACGAACGCGCGGACATCGCGATCCGCTGGGGCCAGCTGCCGGCGTCCGACCTCGTGGCGCGGCGCCTCGGCGAAACGAGTCAGGCGATCGTGGCTTCGCCCGGCTACCTCAAGAAATACGGCACGCCGCACACGCCACAGGAACTGGAGGCGCACAACCGGCTCGGGTGGAGCTACCGGCGCAACACGCCCGATTGGCCGCTGCGCGTGGATGGCCGGACGATTGCGATGCCGGTGGCAGGGCCGGTGCGCGCGGGCGATGGCGAAACGCTGCGGCAACTCGCGATCGCGGGGGCCGGGGCGGCGCGGCTGTCGCTGTATCACATCCAGCACGACATCGACGCCGGGCGGCTGGTGCCGCTGCTGGAGGAATTCAACCCCGGCGAGATCGAGCCGATCCACGCGGTCTACATCGGCAAGGCCGGCACGCTGCCCGCGCGCGTGCGTGCGGTGCTCGACTTCCTGGTCGCGTGTTCGGGCGTGGGAGACGGGCGCTACACGCGCAAGCGGACCGCGCCGATGCCGGGGAACTCGGCCGTCACCTGATCGCCTCGGCGGCAGGGCAGCACGCCGACCCATGAGCCCGTCGTGACGACGGTGCCGGCGCGCGCGGTCTGGCCGTGCCGCGTGATGTGACGCAGCCAGATCGGCAGCAGCCACGCCGGATCGGCCAGCGGATGGGTGCCTTCGCGCACGACGACTTTGCCATCGCCGATGCGTGTTTCGCAGCGCTGCGAGGCCCAGTCGATGACGGCGTAGGGTTGCCATTCGCCGAGCACGAGGGCGCCATGGACTTGTGAATCAGCCAAGCGAAGCAGGGCGGGCGTGGAGGCCAGGTCCTGCCAGCGCGAATCGACGATTTCGATGGAGACGGCCATCGCGTCGATGAGCGAGGCCGAGTTGTCGTGATCGAGTTTGGCGGCTTGTTCAGGTGTCACGTCCTGGCCGAGCCGCAACGCGATTTCGGATTCGATGCCGGGCGTGTGGAACACGAGGTCGTCGAAATTCGCGGGGCTCTGGCGTACGCCGGATGGGGGCAGCGGCGCGTGCGTGAGCGTCACGCTGCGCGAGCCGCCGCCGGATTTCCAGTGGCCGGCAACGGCGCCGTCGTCACCGAACCAGTCGAGCGCTGCGGCCACGGCGTCTTGCACTTCATAGGCCTGGGTGGCGTCTTGCAGCGCATCGGTCCAGGGGGCGGCGTCGAGGGTGCGATTGCTGCGGCGTGCGGCGATCAACGCGTCGGCGAGGGCGGTTATTTGTGGGTTCATCTTTGGATTTTGTCAGTTGCTGTTCGGGGCGAGTGCGAAGGCCACCGGGTACTCCCCTCCGCGAATGTCCCCCGGCCTGCGGCCTCCTCCTTGATTTCGCTGCGGGGAGCACCCGATGCCCTCCGCACGTGGGCACGTAGCTGGTGCGCGACCGATCAACCAGTGCTCTGAAAACGAGCGCGCCAATGGGGTGCCTTGCGCAGCGAAATCAAGGAGGAGGGCGAAGCCCGGGGGACATTCGCGGAGCAAGGTACCCCGTCGGCGGGATCGCGCCCCGAACAAAGACTTCAGGTTTCCACGTGCACGTTGCCGTCCTTGACCACCTTCGCCCACTTGGCAATCTCAGTGCTGATGAACTGCTTGAACTTGTCCTGCGTACCACCGCCGTCTTCGGCACCGTAGGTGTCCATGCGCTCCTGCACATCGGGCATCGCAAGCACCGTGTTCACATCGCGATTCACCTTCTGCGCAATCGCGGGCGGCAGCTTGCCCGGGCCCACAAGCCCGTACCACGTGGTGGCCTCGAAACCGGCAAAGCCTTGCTCCTGCATCGTCGGCACGTTCGGGTGGCCCTTGGCGCGCTTGGTGCGCGTTTGGGCAACCGCAATCACGCGGCCGTTCTTCACGTGCGGTGTGGCGGCCGTCATCGTTTCGAAGCTGTACTGGATCTGCCCGCCCATCAGGTCGGCGAGCAACGGGCCGCTGCCCTTGTACGGTACGTGCAGCGCATCGACGCCGCCTTGCAGCTTGAACATTTCCAGTGCGAGGTGCTGCGCGGACCCTGCACCGGCCGAGCCGAAGCTCACCGTGCCGGGCGCGGCCTTGCAGGCGGTGACGATGTCTTTCACCGTCAGCGCCTTCTGTCCCGGATTCGCGATCAGCAGGTTGGGCGTGACGCCCACGAGCACGATCGGCACGAAGTCGCGCTCCACGTTGTAGCGCAGCTTGGGCTGCAGGCTCGGCGCGAGCGCGTGGCTGTTGATGTGCGCCATCAGCAGCGTGCTGCCGTCGCTCGGTTGCTGGGCCACGTAGTCGGCCGCGAGCACGCCAGCGACGCCGCCCTTGTTCTCGACGATCACCTGCTGCCCCCACATGATGGTGAGCTTCTGCGCGACCACGCGTGCGAGCGCATCGGTGCCGCCGCCCGGTGGAAAGCCCACCACGATGCGCACGGGCCCCGAGGGCCACTCCTGCGCGAAGAGTCGGGGCACGCCCAGCGTGGCGGCCGCGGCGCCCGCGGCTTGAATGAGGGAACGTCTTTGCATCATCTTTGTCTCCGTGGTGTTGGGGTCCGATGCGTGCCGGCCTGTTGACAGGTCCGGCAAGGTGGAGGCCGCCGCATCGTTCGAGCGACGCGTTGCGGCCGGTGTGTGTCGCAGGCCTAGGCGGCTTTCTGCAAGCCGACCGGTGCCGCCGCGTGGTTCGCGAAGTGGTCCATCGCCGCCTGCACGCCGCTGCCTGCAAGCTTGATACCGGTGAGCTTCATGCCCATCTCGACGCCCGCGACCATGGCCACGAGGGTCAGGTCGTTGCTGTCGCCCAGATGGCCCATGCGGAACATGCGGCCCTTGAGTTTGCCAAGGCCGGTGCCGAGAGACAGGTCGAAGCGCTGGTGGATCAGGCGACGCAGCGCGTCGGCATCGACGCCTTCGGGCGTGATCACGCCGGTGAGCACGGGCGAGTAGACGGCGGGGTCCGCGCACTGGATCGGGAGGCCCCAGGCGTTGACCGCGGCGCGCACGCCGGCGCCCCAGCGCTGGTGGCGCGCGAACACGTTGTCCAGGCCCTCGCCGAGGATCATGTCGAGCGATTCCGAGAGCCCGTAGAGCAGGTTGGTGTTGGGCGTGTAAGGCCAGTAGCCGTCCTTGTTCATCTCGACGATTTCGTCCCAGGCCCAGAAGGCACGCGGGAGCTTGGCGGTCTTCGAAACTTCGAGTGCGCGCGGAGAGAGTGCGTTGAAGCTGATGCCGGGCGGCAGCATCAGGCCCTTCTGCGAGCCGCTGATCGTGACATCCACGCCCCATTCGTCGTGCCGGAAATCGGCGCTCGCTAGGCCCGAGATGCTGTCGACCATCAACAGGGCAGGGTGGCCGGCCGCATCGATGGCCTTGCGCACCGAGGCGATGTCGGAGGTGACGCCGGTGGAGGTCTCGTTGTGCACCACGCACACGGCCTTGATCTTTTTCTCGGTGTCCTTGCGAAGGCGCGCCTCGATGAGCTCGGCCTGCACGCCACGGCGCCAGCTTGGCGCATTCGGCAAATGCTCGTCGGTGCCGGACACGGCGAGGAACTCGGTGGAAAGGCCGAGGCGCGTGGCCATCTTCTGCCAGAGCGAAGCGAAGTGGCCGGTCTCGTACATGAGCACGTGGTCGCCCGGGCTCAGCGTGTTGGCGAGCGCGGCCTCCCAGGCGCCAGTGCCAGAAGCGGGGTAGATCGCGACCGGATGCTTCGTCTTGAAGATCTGCTGGATGCCGCCGAGCACCTTCAAACCCAGCGTGCCGAACTCGGGCCCGCGGTGGTCGATGGTGGGCAGGCTCATGGCCCGCAGGATGCGGTCGGGCACCGGGCTCGGGCCGGGAATCTGGAGGAAATGGCGGCCGGTGGGATGGATGTCGAGTTGCAGCATGGACTGTCCTTTCGCTTTCAGTTTTGCATTCAAAATTGATTTACGTACGCTGGTTTACCCTTAATTACTAGGGTTGTGGGTCCCAATCTTTGCATTCAAAATGCATTCAAGGGAATCCAACCATGACCGCAGAAATCATCGAAATCTCCAGGCTCGCGCTGCATGACCAGGTGGCTGCACGCCTTCGCACCATGCTGGTCGAAGGGCACATCGCACCGGGCGCGAAGCTCAACGAGCGCGAGCTGTGCCTGCAATTGCGCGTGTCGCGCACGCCGCTGCGCGAAGCCATCAAGCTGCTTGCGGCCGAGGGGTTGGTCGACCTGTTGCCCAATCGCGGCGCGGTGGCGGTGAAGCTCACCGAGACCGATGTGCTCGACACCTTCGAGGTGCTGGCGATGCTCGAGGGCATGTCGGGCGAGCTCGCCGCCAAGCGAATCACCGACGAAGAACTGGCCGAGGTGCGCGCGCTGCACTACGAGATGCTGGCCTGCTTTTCGCGGCGCGATCTCTCGGGTTACTACCGGCTGAATGCGCGCATCCACACGGCCATCAACGAGGCCGCAGGCAACCCGGTGCTCGCGGGCACCTACCGCTCGATCAATGCGCGGGTGCAGTCGCTGCGCTTTCGCACCAACCAGAACGAGACCAAGTGGAAGCACGCGGTCGACGAGCACGAACAGATGATCCAGGCGCTGGCCGCGCGCGATGCCCAGGCGATGCGCAAGGTGCTCATCGCGCATGTGCTGCGCAAGCGCGACACGGTGCTGGAGCTGCTGCGCGCCGGTGAGATCTATCCCCAAGCCAACAAAGCGAGCTGACTCCACACCATGCGCATCGACCCCGCCAGCCACATGCAGCCAGCCGGAACCGTTCTTCCGCCCAACGACACCTGCGAGCTGCTCTCGCGCCGGCTGCGCGCCGAGACGCAAGGGGAGGTGCTGTTCGACGACGGCTCGCGCGGGCGCTACGCCACCGACGCGTCGATCTACCAGATCACGCCGGTCGGCGCCTTCGTGCCGACGAACGACAAGGACATCGCCACCGCCATCGACATCGCACGCGACCTCAAAGTGCCCGTGCTGGCGCGCGGCGGCGGCACCAGCCAGTGCGGGCAGACCACGGGCGCAGCGCTGGTCATCGACAACAGCAAGCATTTCCGGCGCGTGCTCGAGGTGAACGTGGAGGAGGGCACGGCCACCGTCGAACCCGGCCTCGTGCTCGATCACCTGAACGCGAAGCTCAAGCCGCTCGGGCTCTGGTATCCGGTCGATGTATCGACCAGCGCGCAGGCCACGCTGGGCGGCATGGCGGGCAACAACTCCTGCGGTTCCCGCTCCATCGCCTACGGGAACATGGTGCACAACGTGCTGGGCGCGAGTGCGTGGTTGTCGAACGGCGAGCTGGTGGATTTCGGACCGACGGGCACGCTCGGCGTGCGCGCGGCCGGCATTGCGCAGTTCGTGCGCGGCCTCGCGCGGCAGCACCGAGACGCGATGGCCGAGCACTGGCCCAAGGTGATGCGCCGCGTGGCTGGGTACAACCTCGACATCTTCGACAACCAGAGCGAGAAGCCGTACACCGCCGATGGCAGCGTGAACCTTGCGCATCTCTTGATCGGCTCGGAAGGCACGCTCGCGTACACCAAGAGCCTGAAGCTCAAGCTCGCACCGTTGCCGCGCGCGAAGGTGCTGGGCATCGTGAACTTCCCGACCTTCCATGCGGCCATGGATGCGGCGCAGCACATCGTGAAGCTCGGGCCGACGGCGGTGGAGCTGGTCGACCGCACGATGATCGAGCTGAGCCTGGCGAACCCCGCCTTCAAGCCGACGGTGGAGACTGCGCTGATCGGCAAGCCCGCAGCCATCCTGTTGGTCGAGTTCTCCGGCGCCGACAAGGCCGCCTTGCTGCCGCAGTTGAAGCAACTCATCGAACTGATGGGCGACCTGGGCCTCCCCGGCAGCGTGGTCGAGATGCCCGATGACGCGCGCCAGAAAAACCTGTGGGAAGTGCGCAAGGCCGGCCTCAATATCATGATGAGCCTCAAGGGCGACGGCAAACCGGTGAGCTTCATCGAAGACTGCGCGGTGCCGCTCGAGCACCTGGCCGAATACACCGACGCGCTGACCGAGGTGTTCGCGAAATACGGCAGCCGCGGCACCTGGTACGCGCATGCCTCGGTCGGCACGCTGCATGTGCGGCCGATCCTCGACATGCGGGCCGATGGCGCGGCCAAGATGCGCGCCATTGCCGAAGAAGCCAGCGCGCTGGTGCGCAAGTACAAGGGCGCATTCAGCGGCGAGCACGGCGACGGCCTCTGCCGCGGCGAGTGGATCGAATGGCAGTTCGGCCCGGCCATCAACGAGGCCTTCCGCGCGATCAAGCAGAAGCTCGACCCGATCGACCTGTTCAACCCCGGAAAGATCATCGATCCGCCGCGCATGGACGACGGTTCGCTGTTCCGCTTTGCGCCGCCCACGGCACCGAAGCCGTACCGCCGCATCGAACTCAAGCCGGTGCTCGACTGGTCGGCCTGGAACGTCAACGCCGACCCGGTGACCGAGGTCACCACCGCGCCCGGCACCGGGGGCGACAGCACCGGCGGCCTCGCCAAGGCCGTGGAGATGTGCAACAACAACGGCCACTGCCGGAAGTTCGATGCCGGCACCATGTGCCCGAGCTATCGCGTGACGCGCGACGAGCAGCACCTCACGCGCGGCCGCGCCAACACGCTGCGCCTCGCGCTCTCGGGCCAGCTCGGCGCCGACGCTTTCACGAGCGAAGCCATGCACGAGACCATGGACCTGTGCGTCGGCTGCAAGGGCTGCAAGCGCGATTGCCCGACGGGCGTGGACATGGCGAAGATGAAGATCGAATTTCTCGATCACTACAAGAAGCGCCATGGCCATACGCTGAAAGACAAGCTCGTTGCCTACATGCCCGACTATGCGCACCGCGCGAGCCGCATGCCGTGGCTGCTCAACCTGCGCAACAACCTGCCCGGCGCGGCGTGGCTTGGCGAAAAGTTGCTGGGCTTTTCGGCGAAGCGGTCGCTGCCCGAATGGCGCAGCGACACCTTCTGGCGCGCGAAGGGCAACGAGCCCGGCTTGTTCGCGGACCAGGCCTCGGTGCTGTCGGTGGCGGCGCGCGGCGGCAAGGCGGCGGTGCTCTTCGTCGACACCTTCAACGGCACCTTCGAGAGCGAGAACGCGTTTGCGGCGGCGCGCGTGCTCGAAGCCGCTGGCTATGTGCTGCACACGGTCGAAAAGAACGGCGGCCACCATTGCTGCGGCCGGACCTTCCTCGCGAGCGGCATGGTGGACGAAGCCAAGGTCCGCGCCGAAGCATTGATCGATGCGCTGCTGCCGCTCGCGCAAGCGGGCATCCCCATCGTCGGCCTGGAGCCTTCGTGCCTGCTCACGCTGCGCGACGAGACACTGGTGATGGGCTTCGGCGACAAGGCGCAGACCGTGGCGAAGCAGGCGCTGCTGTTCGAGGAATTCATCGCGCGCGAAATCAAGGCGAGCCGGTTCAAGCTGTCGCTGAAGCCGTCCGCCACGCCGATCCTTCTGCACGGCCATTGCCACCAGAAGGCCTTCGGTGCGGTGAGCCCGATCCTGGAGGTGCTCAAGCTCATTCCCGGCGCCGAGCCCGAGCTGATCGAAAGCTCCTGCTGCGGCATGGCCGGCAGCTTCGGCTACGAGGCGAGCCACTTCGACGTCTCGATGCAGATGGCCGAGGCCAGCCTGCTGCCGGCCATCCGTGCGAAGCCCGATGCGGTGGTGGTGGCCGATGGCACCAGCTGCCGCCACCAGATCGGCGACGGCGCGCAGCGCGAGGCGGTGCATGTGGCGGTGCTGCTGGCGCGCCACCTGGTGGTGAAGCCGGATTCGACGACACGGTAACCGGCCGGCACCCGGGCAGGATCGCGCGGGCTGCCGCAAAATGGCTGCGCCGCCCGATCCGATGTCGACCACCCTCACTTCTCCCTCCCTTCGCGCGCAGCCCACGCTGCGCCTTGCGTTCGCGCTGTCGATGGGCGCGGCTGTGTCGCTCGGCATCACCCGTTTCGCGTATGCATTGCTGCTGCCGCCGATGCGCGCCGACCTCGGCTGGAGCTACGCGCTGGCCGGCGGCATGAACACCGCCAACGCGGTTGGCTACCTCGCCGGTGCGCTGGTCACGCCGGCGCTGATGCGGCGCTTCGGCGTGACGCGGCTCCTCATCGTCGGCGCCGTGCTGGCCAGCGTGTTCATGGCGGGCAGCGGTTTCGTGACCGATGCACCGGCCTTGCTGCTGCAGCGCCTGCTGGCCGGCATGGCCAGTGCGTGGGTGTTCGTGGCGGGCGGGTTGCTCGCCGCGCGGCTCGGCGAAGCGGATGCAGGGACCGGCGCCTCGCGCAGCGGGCTGCTGCTCGGCATCTATTACGGCGGTACCGGCTTCGGCATCCTGTTGTCGGCGCTGCTCGTGCCGCAGGTACTGCGCGCGGCGTCGGACATGCCGCATGGGTGGACTTGGGCATGGTGGGCATTGGCGCTTGCGAGCGGCGTTGCGACCTGCCTGCTGGCGTGGGCCGGGCGCGCGATGCCGGACGCGCCGGTCTCGGGAGCCCCATCGGCAGCGGTCGCGGCTGACGCAGCGCCTGTCGCGCTGCGTCACTTCGGATGGGCCCTCGCGGGCTACACGCTCTTCGGCATGGGCTACATCGGCTACATGACCTTCGTGATCGCGCTGCTGCGGGAGCAGGGCGCCAGCGCCGGCTTCGTCACCTTGTTCTATGCCTTGCTGGGCATCGCCTGCGTGGCCTCGTCGCGGCTGTGGGCCGGGCTGCTCGACCGCTACCGCGGCGGCCAGCCGCAGGCGCTGCTGAACGGACTGCTCGGCGTGGCCACGCTGCTGCCGGTGCTGAGCGCTTCGGCGCCCGTGGCGCTGGCCTCGGGCGTGCTGTTCGGCGGCGTGTTCCTGTCGGTGGTGGCCTCGACCACCGCGCTGGTGCGCCACAACCTGCCGCCGGCACGCTGGGCGCAGGGCATCAGCCTGTTCACCATCGTCTTCGCGCTCGGGCAGATCGTCGGCCCGACGGTGACGGGCTGGATTTCGGACGGCCCCGGCGGCCTCGCGCGCGGGCTGGTGGCCTCGGCGATCGCGCTGTGGCTCGGTGCGGTGCTGGCATCGCGCCAGCATGCGCTCAAGGAGATCGGATGATGGAACGAGTCGACGACACCGGCTTCGCACTGTTCGAGACCACCATCGGCATGTGCGCGCTGGCCTGGGGGCCGCACGGACTGGTCGGCGTGCAACTTCCCGCCGACGAGGGCGAGCCGGCCACGCGGGTGCGCATGCGGCACCGCTTTCCGGACCTGCACGAAGGGCCGCCGAACGACATGGCGCAGCGCGCCATCGCCGCCATCCAGGGCCTGCTGCAGGGCGTGCACGACGACCTGAGCCACATCGTGCTCGACATGCGCGGCGTGTCGGAATTCCACCAGCGCATCTACGCCATTGCACGCAGCATTCCGCCGGGGCAGACGCGCACCTACGGCGAGATTGCCGAAGCGCTCGGCGACAAGGGCTTGTCACGCGCCGTGGGCCAGGCCATGGGCCACAACCCCTTCGCGCCGGTGGTGCCGTGTCATCGTGTGCTCGCGGCAGGCAACAAGCCCGGCGGGTTTTCGGCTGGTGGCGGCGCTCTGACCAAGCTGCGCATGCTCGACATCGAGGACGCTCGGCCGAACGGGATGGCTTCGCTGTTCTGAGTTCCGCCGCTCAGGGACCTGCGAGCAGCCGTCTCATCGGCGCGGTCCGGGCTTCGCCTCGGGAGCAATCGCCGCCATCACGAAATCGATGAATGCCCGTACCTTCGCTGCCGGCAGGTGGCGCGACGGGTACAGCGCATAGAGCGGAAAGCGCTCGTCGGGCCAGTCGGGAAACAGGTCGACGAACTCGCCGCTGTCGAGGTGCTGCTGGATGCCCACCGCCTTGATCTGTGCAACGCCCACGCCCGCGAGCGCGGTGGCGAGGATGGTGCCCGCATCGGTCAGCAGCAGCCGGCCGGTGGTGGGCACCTTGACGAGCTTGCGGCCGCGCTGGAATTCCCATGTGTAGGGCTGTCCCGTGACCGGGTTGCGCACCTGCAGGCAGGCGTGGTTCACGAGATCCGCGGGCTTCGCGGGGCGCCCATGGCGTTTCAGGTAGGCAGGCGTCGCGACGGTCACGATGCGCGTGTCCATGAGCTTGCGCGCGACCAGCGACGACGAAGGCGGTTCGCCGAAGCGCACCGCGATGTCGAAGCCTTCGGCCACCAAATCGCCGAGCTGGTCGCGCGCGACGAGGTCGAGCGACAGCTCCGGGTACTGGTCGAGAAAGCGCGGGAGGTGCGGCGCAAGCAGGAGGCGCGACGTGAAGGCGTCGGTGTTCACGCGCAATCGCCCGCGCACCGCGCCGGACGAGCCCGCGGCGATGGTCACCGCGTCCTCGATGCCCAGCACCAGCGGATTGACGTTGGCATAGAGCAGCCGGCCTTCGTCCGTGAGGTTGAGCGAGCGCGTCGTGCGGTCGAACAGGCGCACGCCGATGCGCGCCTCCAGCCGTGCGATGGCGCGGCTGACGCCCGAGGGTGTGAGGCCGAGGGCATTGGCTGCGCTCGCGAAGCTGCCGCCTTCGACGACAGCGGCGAGCACGCCCACGTTGGAGAGGAGTCGTCCGTCGAGTGCCATTTTTCAATTCGTGATCAAGTGTCATGAATGATATGTCTCTGGGTCGCTTTACTCAAAGACGCCGGATTTCTACATTCCTCCCATCGCAATCGATTCATTCGAAGAAAGAAGGAAAGTCTCATGTACGCAATCACCGGTATCACAGGCAATGTCGGCGGCGCCGTCGCGCGCACCTTGCTGGCCCAGGGGCACTCCGTTCGCGCCGTCGTTCGCGATGCAGCCAAGGGCAAGGTCTGGTCCGACCTCGGCTGCGAAGTCGCCATCGCCGACATGGAAGATGCGGCGACGTTGACGCGCGCTTTCACCGGCGTTCGAGGTGTCTTCGTCCTGCCGCCGCCGAACTTCGATCCCACGCCCGGGTTCCCCGAAGCGAAGGCCGTCATCGACACGGTGAGCCTCGCGCTGGTCGCAGCGCGGCCGCCCCGCGTGATCTGCCTCTCGACCGTCGGCGCTCAGGCCACGCAATCGAACCTGCTGAGCCAGCGCACCCTGATGGAGCAGGCGCTGTCGGCGCTGCCGTTGCCCGTCGCGTTCCTGCGGCCCGCATGGTTCCTCGACAACCTCGCCTGGGACATTGCCGGGGCGCGAGAGCAGGGCGTTTTCGCGAGCTTCCTGCAGCCGCTCGACAGGCCGGTGCCGATGGTCGCCGCGGTCGATGTCGGCCGGGTCGCGGCCGAACTGCTGGTGCAGGAGGGGGCGATCGAACGCATCGTCGAACTCGAAGGCCCGGAGCGTGTGAGCCCGAACGCGATCGCCGAGGCGCTCTCGATGGCGCTGGGACGCCCGGTTCAGGCCGAGGCGGTGCCGCGCGAGACGTGGGGTTCGCTGTTTCTCTCGCAGGGAATGAGGGACCCGATGCCGCGCATCCAGATGCTCGACGGCTTCAACGAGGGGTGGATCACCTTCGCAGGCAGCGATGCGGCCGTGCGCAAGGGCAAGGCCGGTCTCGTCGAGGTCATCCGCTCGCTGGTGAGCTGAGCGGCAGCAGCATCTCCTCGAACCATGCCGCCACATACCGGGCTTCCGGCGCAGCGTCGGATGCGAGGCCGTAGTAGTAGCGATCAAGCGCCATGCGCAGCCCTGGCAGCGGCGATTGCAATCGGCCCGAGGCCAGGTCGTGCGACACGAGCGAGGTCGGCGCGAGGGCGATGCCCAGTCCGTCGACCGCGGCCTGCAGCACGAAGTGCAGGTGGTCGAACTGCAGGCGGCCGGCAGGCTTCGTGCGCGGCGCGCCGACCTGCTTTTTCCAGGCGTCCCAATCGTCCTTGCGCGTCTTGGCCGAGAGCTGCACGTGCGATGCCAGCGCGCGCAAGTCGGCCAGCGGATGCGCCTTGAAGAGGGCGGGCGCGCCGACCACCAGCACCTCGTCTTCGAGAAAGGGATGCACGTCGATGGAGGAGGGCCAGCCATCGAGACCTCGACGCACCGCGATGTCGAAGCTGCCGGTGGCCTGCTCCGGCATCACCGTGCTGGTGACGACCTGCGGCTCGATGTCGGGATGGCGCTCGACGAACGAGGGCAGCCGCGGAATCAGCCAGCGCACGGCGAACGAGGGCCGCACGTTGATCCGCACCGCGCGGGCCGGGCCTTGCGCCTGCAGTGCTTGGGCAGCCGCGTTGATCTGCGCCAGCGCCGGTCCCGCCTCGGCGAAGAACTGCTGGCCCTCCGCGGTGAGCGTGACCTGCCGGATGCGGCGCTCGAACAGCGCGACACCCAGGCATTCTTCAAGGCTCTTGATCTGCCGGCTCACCGCGCTGTGCGTGACATGAAGCTCCTCGGCCGCACGCGTGAAACTCTGGTGGCGGGCCGCGGCGACAAAGGCGCGCACGGCGTTGAGGGGCGGTTCTCGAAGCGGCATGCGTGCAATTTTCTCACGCATGAGGGGCGTTAATCCCGTTTGTCAGCCCGCCTTGGCGCGGTGCACCATGCGGTCTCGATGTCTTCCACGCCCCTCGCTCCTGCTCCCTCCCGCGTGCCCAGCGCCACTGACCTGAATTCCCGCCACGCAGCCATCGCGCTCGGGCTTTCGCTGCCGGCCGACGTCGTTCTCTACCTCTTGCTGCCGATGTACGCCGACCAGTTCGGCGTGACGCTGGCCGAAGCCGGCATGCTGCTCGCGGCCAACCGGCTGGTGCGCATCGCCGGCTACCGCTGGGTGGCGCGCTTCTATGCGCGCAACGGCGACCGGCCGACCTGCACCATCGCCGTCGTGGCCGCCGCCGTCTGCGGGGTGGGCTACGCGACGCTCTCGGGCTTCTGGGCGCTGCTGCCGCTGCGGTTGATGTGGGGGTTGTGCTTTGCAGCGCTCAACCTGTCGACGCAGGCGCTGGCCACCGCCGACCCCATCGGCGCGGCACGCCGCAACGGGCGCTCGCGCGGCTTCATCGCCATCGGGCCGGTGCTGGCGCTGCCGCTGGGCGCGGTGATGGCGCATGGGGTCGGGCCGCGCGCGATCTTCGGCATCCTCGCGGTGTTCTCGCTGCTAGCGGTGTTCGCGGCGAGGCGGTTGCCGTCGACACCGCATCGCACCGAAAAGCCCGCGCGGCGCTTCCAATGGCCCAACAGCCTCGATGGCTGGTCGTTCATGGAAGGACTGGCGCTCGACGGGCTCTTCATCGTCGGCCTGTCTTACCTCGGCAAGGACCTGCTGCCGGGCGGCGCGGTGATCGTGGCCGGCCTGCTGATGGCGCTGCGCTACCTCGCGGAGATTTTCCTGAGCCCGGTCGGCGGGCACCTGGCGGACCGCTTCGGCGCGGAGCGGCTGCTGGTGAGCCTCTCGCTCGTGACGTCCGTCGCACTCGTGGGCTTCGGGCTCGGCTGGCTCTGGAGCTGCGCGGCGTTGATCGTCGTGCTGCGCGCCTTGCAACTGCCCTTGCTGTCGCCCATCGTGGCGCGCCGCACGCCGGGCCCCGAGCGCGTGCAGGCGCTGGCCGCTCGCTCGGTGTGGCGCGATATCGGCGCCGGCGCCGGACCGCTCATCGCGGGGCTGCTGCTGCCGGTCGCATCGCCGCCGTGGCTATATGGCATTGCCGCAGCGCTGCTGGCCATCATGGCGCTGGCCTGCGGGCGAAATCCATCGCCACAATCGACACCACCTCACACGCCGGAGCGAACCTCATGACAAGGCCCCACGCCATCGAAACCGTCGAGCAGCTCGAAGCGCTGTTCGGCCAGCCGGGCGAGGCCTCGCTCAAGAAAGAAGTGCCCTACCTGCACCCGAGCTACCAGGCGTTGATCAATGCTTCGCCCTTCGCGGTGCTCGCCACCATTGGCCCCGGTGGCCTGGACGCGTCGCCGCGCGGCGACCCGCCGGGTTTCGTGGTGATACAGGACGAGAAGACGTTGCTCGTGCCCGAGCGCCGCGGCAACAACCGCATCGACAGCCTGCGCAACATCGTGGCCGATCCGCGCGCGGCCTTGCTCTTTCTGATTCCGGGTGTCGGCGAGACGCTGCGCGTGAACGGCAGAGCGCGCATCACCGTCGCACCCGACGTGCTGGCGCGCTTCGCGGTGGAGGGCAAGCTGCCGCAGTGCGTGATCGAGGTGCAGGTGGAGACGGTGTACTTCCAGTGCGCCCGTGCGATCCAGCGCTCGAAGCTCTGGGCGCCGGTGGCGGCGGATGCGAAACGCGAGGTGCCGACGGCCGGGGCCATTCTTTCGGCGCTGACGAATGCGGCGTTCGACGGGGCGGCATACGACCGGGAGTTGCCTGCACGGCAGCAGGCCACGTTGTACTGAGCGCTGGATGGGGCGCGGCACGTGGCCGCGGCCCGTCGACGGCCGCTTTTGCGCGCTACAAGATGTCACGCAAAAGGCGCTTTGGCCGGGGCGCGGGAGGGCGGTCCAGAGGGGGCGGCAGTGTAGACTGCCAGGTTTTTCCAAGTGGCGGTAATGGTGCAAGTGTCAAGGCGCACAGGCTTCACCGGCTCGGCGCTGATTCGCTTGCTCGCTCGATTGACCGACATCGAAGTCCCCGAGCCCAAACAGGCTTTTGCGGATCGATTGAGTCAATGGCTCGGCTGGACCGATGCCATCTCCCTTTCTGCGGCGCTGAACGGCGGCCTGGCGGCTGCTTCTTCTGGCGCGCGTGCGGCCGGCAACCCCGAAGCACGCGAATGCGAGCGTGTGCGGACCGCGATGGCCAACGCCATCGCGCAAGACATGCACAGCGTTTCCCGGGACAACACGACCGACTTCGCGGCCTACCGCCGGCGCTACCACGCCAGGCAGCAGGCCATGGAGACGAGCATCGCGCCCTTGCGCGGCCGCCTGCGTTCGACGCTGGCGACGCGCTCGCCCGACATGGCGCGCCTGGCGGCGGTGGATGTGGTGATGGAGCAGGTGCTGAGCGCGCAGGAGCACCGGCTGCTGGCGAGCATCCCGGCGACGCTCGAGAAGCATTTCAAGCGCCTCGGCCAGGCCGATGCCAACGTCGTCGATCCCGAGGCCGAGCCCGGCGCATGGCTGCCCGTGTTCCGCAAGGACATGCACGACGTGCTGCTCGCCGAGATGGACGTCCGATTTCAACCCGTCGAAGGGCTGCTCGAAGCCCTTCGCGCGAGCTAACCAGAGTTTCATGACCCAACTTCTTCATCGCATCGTCTTCATCGTCGGCCTGGCCGCGGTCTGCTGGGTCGGCATCGGATACATCGGCTCGAACCCGCTGGCGCTGGCGGTCACCGTGCTCATCGGCGCGTTCTACGTGGCCGGTGCGCTGGAGCTGCACCGCTTCGGACAGGCAACGACCACGCTGACCCATGCCGTCACGGACATGACCGCGCCGCCCGCCGGCCTGGGCGAATGGCTTGACAAGCTGCATCCGTCTCTGCGCAATGCGGTGCGCCTGCGTGTCGAAGGCGAACGTGTCGGCTTGCCCGGCCCGAGCCTCACGCCGTACCTCGCGGGCCTCCTGGTGCTGCTGGGCATGCTGGGCACCTTCCTCGGCATGGTGGTCACGCTGAACGGCACCGGCACGGCACTGGAGAGCGCGTCGGACCTGCAGGCCATGCGCGCCTCGCTGGCTGCGCCCGTCAAGGGCCTGGGCGTGGCCTTCGGCACCTCGCTCGCGGGCATTGCGACCTCGGCGGCGCTGGGGCTGCTTTCGGCCCTGAGCCGGCGCGACCGGATGCAGACTGGGCAACTGCTCGACACGCGGATCGCCACCACCTTGCGCGTCTTCTCGCAGGCCCATCAACGTGAAGAGTCCTTCAAGCTGCTGCAGCGCCAGGGCGAGGCGATGCCGGTGCTGGTCGACCGCCTGCAACTGATGATGGCGACGATGGAGCGCCAAAGCCAGGCGTTGAACGAACGGCTGATCTCCAGCCAGGACAGCTTCCACGGCAAGGCCGAGGCCGTGTATGCGGGCCTGGCTTCTTCCGTCGGCCAATCGCTGAAAGAGGGCCTTGCCGACAGCGCCCGCATCGCCGGTGCGACGATCCAGCCGGTGGTCGAGGCCACCATGGCCGGCATCGCGCGCGAGACGGCCGCGCTGCACGCCACGGTCGAGCAAGGCGTGCAACGGCAACTCGACGGCCTCTCCACCCGCTTCGAGACCAACACCACCACCGTGGCGGACATCTGGAAGACCGCCTTGGCAGGGCAGCAGCGCACGAGCGAGGCGCAAGCCAAGGACCTGCGCACCGCGCTCGACCAGTTCACCCAGACCTTCGAGCAACGTTCGGCTTCGCTGGTGGACGGCGTCTCCGCCCGCCTCGAAACCACGGTCGAGCGCGTATCCGACAACTGGCGCAGCGCGCTCGCGCAGCATGAGCGCGCGAGCGAAGCCCTGTCGGGCGACACGCAACGCGCACTGACCGCCGCCGCAGCCACCTTCGAACAACACTCGGCTTCGCTGCTGAACACGGTGGGCCAGGCGCACACCGACCTGCAGGCCGAGATGGCATCGCGTGACCAGCAGCGGCTGGCATCCTGGACCCAGGCACTCGAGGCGATGGCCGTGTCGCTCCAGCAGGAATGGCAGCAGGCCGGCGCGCGCAGCGAAACCCAACAGCAGGAAATCTGCAAGACCCTCGCAGAGACCGCCAACGACATCTCCGCCCAGAGCGAAGCGCACGCGAAGAGCACCATCGCCGAAATCGGCCAGCTTATGCAGGCCGCCTCCGAGGCGCCGCGCGCAGCGGCTGAAGTGATCGCCGAACTGCGCCAGAAGCTCTCTGACAGCATGGCGCGCGACAACGCGATGCTCGACGAGCGCAGCCGCATCCTCGGCACGCTGGAGACGCTGCTCGATGCGGTGAATCATGCCTCCACCGAGCAGCGCAGCGCCATCGATGCGCTCGTGTCCACGTCGGCGGACCTGCTGGACCGCGTCGGCACGCGCTTCACCGACAAGGTCGACACCGAAACCGGAAAGATGGCCGACGTCGCCGCGCAGATCACCGGCAGCGCCGTCGAAGTGGCGAGCCTGGGCGAGGCCTTCGGCTTCGCGGTGAAGCTCTTCACCGAATCGAACGACAAGATGAGCGCGCACCTGCAGCGCATCGAAGGCGCGCTGGGTAAATCGATCGCGCGCAGCGACGAGCAACTGGCGTATTACGTGGCGCAGGCCCGCGAGGTCATCGACCTGAGCATCTCGTCGCAGAAGCAGATCGTCGAAGACCTGCAGCAGCTCGCGGCCCAACGCGATCACCGCGCAGTGGCGGGCAGCGAAGCGTGATGACCGAGGACATCGACGCCGGCACCGAGGCCTCGGTTCCGGTATGGGCCGTCTTCGGCGACCTGATGTCGGGTTTGCTGGGTGCCTTCGTGCTGATCCTCGTGTGCGTGATCGGCATGCAGTTGGAGCTTGCGACCAAGCTCGAAGCCGAGGTCAAGCAGCGCAAGGTCGAGGCCGAACGGTTGCAGACGCTCGAGCAGGCGTTGGCGGGGCCGCTCGCTGCGGGCCGCGTGACGTTGGACAACGGGCGCATCGGCATCAGCGGCAGCGTGCTGTTCGCCTTGAATTCCGCGGAGTTGCAGCCCGAAGGCCGGCAACTGCTCAAGAGCCTGGCCGCGCCGCTCGCCGCCTACCTGCAGGCTCGCAACGAGATGCTGATGGTGAGCGGCTTCACCGACGACCGGCAGGTGCGCGGCGGCAACCGGCAGTTCGCGGACAACTGGGAGCTGTCGGCCCAGCGCGCGTTGACGGTGACACGGGCGCTGATCGAGGAGGGCATTCCGTCCTCTTCCGTCTTCGCGGCCGCGTTCGGCGCCGAACAGGCTGTGGCGTCGAACGCCGATGCCGATGGACGTTCGAAGAACCGGCGCGTCGAAATGGCGCCCACGCCGAAGCGTTCGGACGTGAAGACAAAGCCTCGTGAGTAGCAGCGACGAAGCCGACGGAATCGACGCAACGCTCGGCGCATGGCGCGGGCGCGGGGCGCATCGCCTCGACCCGGTCCGTTTTCACCTCATCGAGACGCTGGCAAGGCGGGCGGCCGAGTACAGCGGCGAAGCCCGGCGCATCCTGGACGAGCGGGTGGGCACGCTGCTTGCAGCCTATGGCGAGGATCTCGAAAAAGCTTCGGCCGGCGAAATTGCCGCAGCCGCAAGACAACCTTCCCGCGGGCCGCTCGCGGAACTGACGGCCCACTTTGCGCAACACGGATCGTCCGAGCGGATGGACCCGGCGACCAACGAATTGAAGGTCCTCCCGTTCTTCCGGAGCACTTGGTCGAAGCTCAGCGCCGAACGGCGGCTGACGCAATCGCTGGCGAAGCTGCCGCAGAACGCCGGCCCGCTCAACTCGCACAACCTCGTGCATCAATCGCTCACGCTGATGCGCGAGCTGTCGCCTGAATACCTCAACCGGTTCGTGTCGTATGTCGACGCGTTGCTGTGGGTCGATCAGGCGAATGCGCCGGCGAGCAACGATGCGCCGCGTGCCGAGGGCGGCAAGAAGGCTGCGCGCAGCAAATCCAGCTGAGCTACGGAGGAAAGGTCAGCCGGCCGATACCCGGTGCCGCTGCCGTACCCGCGAAACCAGCAGGCCAACCGTTGCCGTGAGCAGCAGCGCTGCCGCAACGACCTCCGAAATGATCGTGATGTTCGCCATGGGCGTGTGCCAGGCCATCGGCGCCAGCGCGTAGTGGCCGAGTCCGTCGAAGCCGAGCAGGGCATAGACGGCGACAAGAAAAAGGCCCGTCATCACGAACCGCTTGCGGATCAGCAGGAACCCGATCACCCCCACCGACGTGATGCCCATCCAGGCTGCATAGACCTTCGCGCGGGTGAGCGAAGCCGGGAGATTCGGGTACTCGCAGATGAACTCGGCGTTATGGCTGAAATGCCCGAGGCTGGTCAGGAAGTACGCCGCGGTCAGGACGATGAGCAGCTTGGGAAGATCGGAGAGGCGACGGGTTGGATTCATTCTGAGCAGGGAGTGAAGGGCCATAGAACGCTACCTTTTCGCGTGACCGGGACATTCACGCTCAATTTGCGGCGAGCCCTCGGTACGTTCAGGCTCGGCCGTCCGCCTGCTCCGCCCGCGCATCGTGCCCAATGACCAACACCAGCACGAACCCCAGCGCCGCAAGCAGCGCAAGGAAAAGCACGGCGTAGAAATCGTTCCCCATCCGGTCCTTCAGCGTGCCGAAGATCGTCGGGCCGATGTAGCCGCCGAGGTTGCCGATGGAGTTGATCCACGCGATGCCGGCCGCGGCCGCCGTGCCGCTCAGGATGGCGGTGGGCAGCGTCCAGAACATCGGCAGCGCGCTGAAGATGCCGAAGGCGGCGAGCGTCACGGCCGCCATCTTGGGGATCGGCGCGCTGGTTTCCGCAGCTGCAACGAGGCCCACGAAGATGCAGGCCAGCGGAATCAGCAGGAACCACTTGCGCTCCTTCTTCGCATCGGAGGCGCGGGTCCAGAACACCATCGCGATGGCACCGATCAGGTACGGAAAGGCGTTGATGAAGCCGATCTCCACATTGCCCAGGCCTCCGAAGCCTTTGATGATCTGCGGCAGGAAAAAGCTCAGGCCATACAGCGGCACGGTGATGCCCATGTAGACGAAACCGAGACCGATCACGCGCGGATTCAGCAGCGCCTGCTTCCATGAAATGGTGTGCAGCGCCTCGCGGCTGCGGCGCTCGCCGTCGAGCGTGTTTTGCAGCCAGTCGCGCTCTTCATTCGAGAGCCACTTCGCATCCTTCGGGCCGTCGGGCAGGTAGAACAGGATGAAGAAGGTCAGGATCAGCGAAGGGATCGCCTCCAGGATGAATAGCCACTGCCAGCCGTGCATGCCCCCGATGCCGTCCATGTTGAGGATGTAGCCCGAGATGGGCGAGCCGATGACGGTGGAGATCGGAATCGCGAACATGAACCAGCCCACGATGCGCGCGCGGTACGCCGCCGGAAACCAGAGCGTGATGTAGAAGATGACGCCCGGAAAGAAGCCGGCCTCGGCAATGCCGAGCAAGAAGCGCACGACGTTGAAGCTGGTCGATCCGCCCACCCAGGCCTGGGCCGCGGAAAGAATGCCCCAGCTGAACATGATGCGGGCGATCCAGCGGCGTGCGCCGAAGCGCTCCAGCGCCATGTTGCTCGGCACTTCGAACAGGAAATACGCGAGGAAGAAGATGCCGGCCGCGCTGCCGAACACGGCGGCGGTGAAGCCCAGGTCTTTCGACATCGCGGACCCGGCAAAGCCGAGGTTCACGCGGTCCAGGTAGGCGATGAAGTAGCTGATCATCAAGAGCGGCAAGAGCCGCCAGCTGATCTTCGAGATGGTTCTCTGTTCGACGGGGTTCACGGTAGATGTCTCCTGTTATGTGAAGGTTTTTGTGGAGCCTGTCCGGTGACAGGTGAAGGAAAGGGTGCTCAGGACGCCTGATCTTTTTCTCCCTCCTTTTCTTCTTTTTGCTGTGCCCTCATGACCTGGTGGCGTTGCCAGTAATGGCCGACGGCGCCCCTGAAGTTGTCTTTCTGCTTGCCGAGGCCCGCCACCTTGACCTTGGTGGTGCGCGCGCCCAGCATGGCCTTGTCGTGATGCGTGACGATCAGCGTGTCGCCGAAGCTGCCGTCCTTGTAGATGAGGCCCTTCACCTCGTCCCACGCGATGGTCGAACCGCCGTCCGCGCTTGGATGCAGGCCCGTGTAGTCGACCCCGATGCGCTCGCCGCCCTTCAACGCGAATTCGAGCGGCGGAAAGTGCCGCAGCACCACGATGCGTTCTTCTTCGTTGGCGGGTTCGTAGCGGTAGGCGAGGGCCAGTTCGTGGTTCTGCACGAAGCGCTGCTCGTACTCGCTCCACAGGCGCTGCTCGATGGCAGGCGCCGTCTCGATCTCGTCGGCCCAGGTGGCCCCGGGCGCTGTCGCGACGATGGCGCCGTACACGCTCTCGGGCACATGGTGGTCGACATTGCGCATGCGTTCGAGCAAGGGCGGATGGCTGTCGTAGGGGTGCGGCACGTCGGCGGTCTTCATCGTCTCGATGAACGCCTCGGAGCTCGCGTAGGGCGGCAGCCCGTCGGCCACGAAGCGGGCGATGCCCAGTGCGCCGTCGTGCTGGCGGTTCTGCGCGAAGAGCTTCTGTTCGACGTCGTTGCGATAGCTCGCATAGGCCGAGATCTTGATCAGCGACTGCACGATGGCACTCGGCGCCGTGAGGCTTGCAGACACGCGGTCGGCCTTGTACTCGCGCTCGCGGCTGTCGCGCGCCAGGGCGAACTCGAAGATCATTCGATACAGGCGCAGCAGGTAGTGCGCCACGATGGTGAGGCCGCCGCTGCGCATCTTCCAGGTGTACTGGTCGAACTGCCGCAGCTTGGGGCCGAGCGCCGCGCTGCTGCGGGTGTCGCCGCCGCCCAGGTGGGCCAGCTCGTGGGCCAGCACCGCATCGGCTTCGGACTGGTCGAGCACGCGCAGGAGCGGAAGGCTCACGAACAGCGTGCGGCCGTTCAAGGCACGGCCGCTGACTTCGATGGGCGCCTCGGTGACGAAGAAGTTGGTGTCGATGCCGGCCACGATCTGGTCGGGCGGCGCCGTTTTCACGCGGCCCGCGAGCTGGCGGATGCGCTCCCACAGGCGCGGCGCATCCGCCTCCGCGATGAGCTCGCCGTCGATCGCGTTGACCGAAGGCAGCTTCTTGAACAGCGTGTAGACCGCATAGAACACGGCGGCCGCCGCGGCAACGCCGGCAATGATGATCAGCTTGACGTAGTAGCTGTGCCAGAAGAAGGCCGTGACCCAGAACGAGAGCCACACCAGCATCGCGCTCTGCAGCACGACCTCGATGGCGCTCGATACCGTCATGAGCCGCCAGCCCGCGACGAAGCTCGCGTAGCGCAGGCCTCGATTCGCGAAGGCCAGTGCGCCGAGCACGAGCGCCGCAGCGAGCAGTGCTGCGCCCAGCGCCAGCGTCCAGAGCGCGGCGCGGTCGGCCCAGTGGAACTGCCACTGCATCGAGTAGGGGCTGCACACCTTGTCGTGGAAGTTCTTGTCCTCGGGCGCGGTGGCGTCGCAGGCCTTGGAGAGCGGGTGGCTGCGGTAGAACGCGGTGGCCTCCGCCTTGTCGGCGGCGTTGAGGCGGGCATCGGTATTGATGCGGTTCTCGATCGACTGCAGGAACTCGGCGTCCTGCGAGCGCAGTGCGTATTCGGTGAAGACCAGCGTCGCTGCCGGTATGGCGAAGAGCGACACGAGGGTCAGAAGAAACACGCGAAACAGATCGGCATGGATCGTGCGGGCGAAGGCCATGGGTAACTCCTCCTGGAAGGCAATGCTATGAGTCGTTATGGAAGCGGTCCGGGAAGCCGATAGCGTAGCCGCCGATCGCGGCGTTGTGAAATTCCGCGGCGCGTCAAGCACGTGCCACCGCCGACCAGCCAGCAAATAAGGTTATCGCTTTTGCATCGTTCCGTGCCCCGGAGCGCAGGTATAGCCTTCGGCCTCACCTATGCCTCCAGTCTCTGCACCACCCCCCATTTCTTCCTCCGCTTCTGGCCCATCGCCGGTGGCCTGGATCGCCGGTGTCGGCGCCAGCGCCGGGCTGGGCGCAGCGCTCGCACGGCGCTTCGCGGCGGAGGGATTCCTCGTCGCATTGACCGGTCGCACTCAGGCGCAACTCGCCACGGTGGCCGCTGAAATCGAAGCCGCCGGCGGGCGTGCCCAGGTGTTCGCCGGCGATGTGGCGAGCGAGGCCGAGATCCACGGCATCGCGCAACGCGTGAAGGCCCTGGGACCGCTGTCGGTGGCGATCTTCAATGCCGCGAGCGCGGTGCGCGCGCCGACGCTGGAGATCTCGGTCGACCAGTTCACGCAGGCCTGGCGCACCAGCGCGTTGGGCGGTTTCATCTTTGCGCGCGAAGCCTTGCAGGGCCTGCTGGCCAACGGCTTCGAGGCCACCGCGCCCAAGGCGCGCGGCAGCCTGCTGTTCACCGGCGCCACCGCAGCGCTGCGCGGCAAGCCGCCGTTCGCAGCCTTCGCGGCGGCCAAGGCCAGCCTGCGGTCGCTGAGCCAGAGCCTGGCGCGCGAGTTCGGCCCGCAGGGCATTCATGTGGCGCACGTGGTCATCGACGGCGGCATCGACGGCGAGCGCCTGCGCAGCAACGCGCCCCAACGCGTGGCGCAGGCGGGCGACGACGGCCTGCTGCAGCTGGACGCCATCGCAGAAAACTACTGGCAGCTGCACGTGCAGCACCGCAGCGCGTGGACGCAGGAACTCGACCTGCGCCCGTTCAAGGAACCCTTCTGAGGAGTCATGCCGCATGGGCACTGCATCGAATGGCCAACTGGTGGCCTCCACGCTTTCCTCGGTGGAAGCGGAGCTCAACTACCTGAAGGCGGGGCAGGGCAGGCCGGTGAGCTACACCTTCGAGCCTCCGCCCGGCGTGCCGTGGGTGACGGGGGAACTGGAGTCGCGCCGTGTTGCCATCCGCGATGGCCGACCGCTCGTGGCGCTGCACGAACTCTCGCTCGATCGCAGCGGCTTCACGCAGATCTCGCACCGCAGCGTGGTGGCCGACTTCTCGCATGACCCGACGATCCGCGATATCTACTACCGCGAAGCCGAGGCGTTGCTGCGCGATGTGACGGGCGCCGAGAAGATCGTCGTCTTCGACCACACGCTGCGCGACAGCGCGCAGGGCTCGCGCCGCACGGCCGAATTGCGCGAGCCGGTGCGGCGCGTACACAACGACCAGACCTTCGTCTCCGCGCCGCGCCGCGTGCGCGCCCACCTGCCGCCCGAGGAAGCGGAAGCGCGCCTGAAACACCGTTTCGCCATCATCAACCTGTGGCGCCCGCTGGCCACGGTGGAGCGCCTGCCGCTCGCGCTGTGCGATGCGCGCTCCATCGCGTTCGAGGACATGGTGCCGAGCGACCTGGTCTATCCCGACAAGGTGGGCGAGACCTACTCCTTCACCTGGAATCCCAGGCACCAGTGGTACTGGTTCCCGCGGCTGCGGCCCGACGAGGCGCTGCTCCTGAAGATCTACGACTCGCGCGAGGACGGCACCGCGCGCTTCACCGCGCACACCGCCTTCGAAGACCCGACCGGTGCGCGCGAGGCGCCTGCGCGGCGCAGCATCGAACTGCGGGCGCTGGTGTTCTGGCCCGCTGCATGAGCGACACAAAGCAATTGCGGCTCGGCGCCTTCATGCGCCCGGTCAGCATCCACACCGGCGCGTGGCGCTACCCGGGCGCCTGGCGCGATGCCAACTTCAACTTCGCGCATTTGAAGCAACTGGCGCAAACGCTGGAGCGCGGCCGCTTCGACGCCTTCTTCATGGCCGATCACCTGGCCGTGCTCAACATGCCCATCGAGGCGCTGCAGCGCAGCCACACGGTGACTTCGTTCGAGCCGTTCACGCTGCTGTCGGCGCTCGCGCAGCATACGAAGCACATCGGGCTGGTCGCGACCGCATCGACCACCTTCGACGAGCCCTTCCACATCGCGCGCCGCTTCGCCTCGCTCGACCACCTGAGCGAAGGCCGCGCGGGCTGGAACATCGTGACCACCTCCAACCCGGACGCGGCGCTCAACTTCGGCCGCGACGACCACATGGAACACGACGAGCGCTATGCCCGCGCCCGCGAGTTCTACGACGTGGTCACGGGCCTGTGGGACAGCTGGGCCGACGACGCCTTCGAGCGCGATGCCGAAAGCGGCCGCTTCTTCGACCCCGCGAAGCTGCATGTGCTCGACCACAAGGGCAAGTACCTCTCGGTGCGCGGGCCGCTGCACATCGCGCGGCCGGTGCAGGGCTGGCCGCTGATCGTGCAGGCCGGCGCGTCGGAAGCAGGGCGGCAGCTCGCGGCGGAAACGGCCGAGGCGATCTTCGCGGCGCCGGGCACGCTGGCCGCGGCGCAAAGTTTCTATGCCGACATCAAGGGCCGCATGCGCAAGCTCGGGCGCGAGCCGGACCACCTCAAGATCCTGCCCGCGGCCTTCGTGGTGGTCGGCGACACGGTGGAAGAAGCCCGCGCCATCCGCGCGAAGCTCGACAGCCTGGTGCACTACGACAGCGCCATCGCCTCGCTCTCGATCCAGCTCGGCCACGACGCCTCGAAGTTCGACCCCGATGCGCCGCTGCCCGAGGTGCCCGAGACCAACGCGAGCCAGAGCAGCCGCGCCCGCGTGGTCGAGCTGGCCCGCAGCGAAAACCTCACGGTGCGCCAGCTCGCGCAGCGCCTGGGCGGCTACGGCGGGTTGGCCTTCGTGGGCACGGCGCAAACCATCGCCGACGAAATGCAGGAATGGCTCGAGTCCGAGGGCTCCGACGGCTTCAACGTGATGTTCCCGTGGCTGCCGGGCGGGCTCGACGCCTTCGTCGACAAGGTGGTACCCGAGCTACAGCGCCGCGGCATCTTCCGGCGCGAATACGAAGGCCGCACCCTGCGCGAGAACCTTGGTTTGCCGCGGCCTGCCAACCGATTCTTTTCCCCGGATTAGCAACGGGGCCGGGCCGGCAGGCAACCGACCCCACGCCTGCAACGATTGGCGCGCCTGACGACAATCGGTTCAATGCGTTCTTCCCCTTTCTTCAAGATGGCCCTCTTGTTGGGCCTTCTTTCGGCCATCGGGCCCTTCGCCATCGACATGTACCTGCCCGCGCTGCCCGCCATCGGGCAGAGCCTGCGCGCCGACATCGGCGCGGTGCAGATGAGCCTCACGGCGTTCTTCCTGTCGCTCGGCGCGGGCCAGTTGCTCTACGGGCCGATCTCCGACATGGTCGGGCGCAAGCCGCCGCTGTACGCCGGGCTGGTGCTCTTCGCATTGGCCAGCGTGGGTTGCGCATTGGCCACCGACATCCAGACGCTGATCGCGCTGCGCTTCATCCAGGGCCTGGGCGCCGCGGCCGGCATGGCGATTCCGCGCGCCGTGGTGCGCGATCTGCACACCGGCACTGATGCGGCGCGGCTGATGTCGCTGCTGATGCTGGTGTTCAGCGTGTCGCCGATCCTCGCGCCGCTCGCGGGCAGCGCGGTCATCGCCGTCGCCGGCTGGCGCGGCGTGTTCTGGGCCGTGACCATTGCCGCGGTGGCGGGCCTAGCGATGATGGTCAAGCTGCTCGACGAAACCCGGCCCGCCTCGGAGCGCGTCGAAAGCAGCCTGGGCAGCGCGCTCTCTGCCTACTGGCTGCTGCTGCGCGACTGGCACTACCTCGGGCTGGTGTTCATCGGCAGCTTCGCGATGGCGGGCTTCTTCACCTACCTGGCCAATTCGTCGTTCGTGATGATCGACCACTACGGCCTCTCGCCCGCGCTCTACAGCGTGGCCTTCGGCGTGAACGCGGCCGCCTTCATCGGCGCCTCGCAGTTCACCGGCTCGCTCGGCGAGCGCTACGGCCTGGTCAACCTCGTGAAGTTCGGCGTGGTGTGCTGCGGCGCGGCGATGGTCGCGATGTTCATCTACTTCGCGATGGGCGGCGACAGCATCTGGGTGCTCATCGTCCTGTACTTCATCGCCTCTGGCTTCATGGGCCTGGTGATTCCGACCACCGGCGTGCTCGCGCTCGAGATGCACGGCGCCATCGCGGGCACCGCCTCGGCGCTGCTCGGCACGCTGCAGATGCTGACGGGCGCGCTGGCGATGGCGCTTGTGGGCCTCTTCACCGATGGCCGGCCGTTGCCCATGGTGGCGGGCATGGCCGCAGGCGCGCTGATCGCACTGGTGCTGACCTGGCTCACAATGGGCGGCGTGCGCTCGGAACCCACACGAAGGACGCAGGAAGCGTGAGCTCGATACACCCCGGCGCCGCGCTCGCAGCCGCCGCAGAAAACGCACCCAAGCCCATCGACGGCCTGGACTCGCCCGCACGCGGCTGGGCCATGCTGGTCATCATCCTCGGGCTGATCGTGGCGGTGCTCGACGGCACCATCGTCAACCTCGCGCTGCCGGGCATCGCGCGCGAACTGCAGGCGAGTCCGTCGCAGGCGATCTGGGTGGTCAACGCCTACCAGATCGCCACGCTGGTCATGCTGCTGCCGCTGGCCTCGCTCGGCGACCTCGTGGGCTACCGGCGCGTGTACCTGGTGGGCATGGCGGTGTTCGCGCTGTCGTCGCTGGCCGCGACCTTCGCCAATTCGCTCGGCACGCTGATCGCGGCGCGCGCCTTCCAGGGGCTGGGCGCGGCGGGGATCATGAGCGTCAACGCGGCGCTGGTGCGGCTGGTGTATCCGTCGTCGCAACTGGGCAAGGGCATGGCGATCAACTCGCTGGTGGTCGCCACGTCGTCGGTGGCCGGGCCTTCGGTGGCGGCGGCGATTCTTTCGGTGGCCTCGTGGCCTTGGCTCTTCGCGATCAATGTGCCGCTGGGCATCGTGACCTTCGCGTTGGGCATGAAGGCGCTGCCGTTCAACCGCGTGGCGCCGGCGGCGGGGCTCAGGTTCTCGCCCGTCGACGTGACGCTCAACGTGCTGATGTTCTCGCTGGTGTTCCTGGGTGTCGACCGGTTGGGCGTGCGCGAAGGCGGTGTGGAGGGCGACGGCTCGCACTGGTCTGCCTGGGCGATCCTGCTGGCCGGACTGGCGGTGGGTTTCGTTTACCTCCGGCGCCAGCGCACGCAGGCAGTGCCGCTTTTCCCCATCGACCTGCTGCGCATTCCGGTGTTCGCGCTGTCGATGGGCACTTCGGTGGCCGCGTTCTGCGCGCAGATGCTGGCCTACATCGCGCTGCCGTTCCTGCTGCTCGATGTGTACGGCCGCAGCCACATCGAGGCGGGCCTGCTCATCACCGCGTGGCCGCTGGCCATCGTGGTGATGGCACCGATTGCGGGGAAACTGATCGGCAAGTATCCCGACGGACTGCTCGGCGGCATCGGCCTTGGCCTGCTGGCCGCGGGCCTTGCGCTGCTGGCCGCGCTGCCGGCGCATCCGGGCAACGCCGACATCGCCTGGCGCATGGCGCTGTGCGGGCTGGGCTTCGGGCTGTTCCAGTCGCCCAACAACCACACCATCGTCAGCTCCCCACCCGCGCACCGAAGCGGTGCGGCCAGCGGCATGCTGGGCACGGCCCGGCTCACGGGCCAGACCCTCGGCGCGGTGGTGCTGGCAGGGGTTTTCAGCGTCTGGAGCCCGCACGGCGGGCACGGCCCGGTGGTGGCGCTGGTGCTGGCCGCCTGCTGTGCGGCGGTGGCGGCGGTTTTCAGCAGCCTGCGGTTGAAGACGACAAAGCCGCAGCACTGAATAGGGTAGGGTACGGCCCCATGAAGGAAGTACCTGACACCGTGGTCTGCCCGGGTTGCGACGCGGTCTACACCCGCGCCCCCCTGAAGCCGCGCGACGTGGCCCGCTGCCCGCGCTGTGGCACCGAGCTGGACAGGCACCCCGGTTCGCAGCAGCAGCGCATCCTGCCGCTGACGGTGGCCAGCCTCATCATGTTCGCCATCGCCAACCTGTTTCCCATCGTCGAGATCGAGCTGCGCGGCCTGCGCAGCCAGACCACGCTGGCCGGCGCGGTGGTGGTGCTGGCAGGCGAGGGCATGTCGGTGGTGGCGCTGCTGGTGCTGGCCACGACCATTCTTTTTCCGCTGCTGCAGCTGTGCATCCTCGCGTACCTGCTGATTCCGCTGAGCCGCGAACACCGGCCGCTGGGCTTCGCGATGCTGGTGCGCATGATGCAGTCGCTGCGCCCCTGGGGAATGATCGAGGTGTTCCTGCTCGGTGTGCTGGTGGCCATCGTCAAGCTTTCCAGCATGGCGACCGTGGTGCCGGGGCCGGCGCTGTGGGCCTTCATGGCGCTCACGGTCACGCTGACGGCGGTGCTGTCGTTCAACCCCGGGGCCTTCTGGGAGATGACCTTCCGCGCCGCGGGCGACGAAGAGAAAGAGGCTTCCGCATGAAGCTCTTTCCCTTTCGCAGATCGCGCGAAACCGCGCCGGTGCATGAGGAAGTCGCGCACGACCCCGATGCCCCGGTCGCCACCGCCGCGTCGCTCGGTCTCATGGCCTGCCCGCACTGCGCAGCCGTGTGGCAAGGCGCGGAGGAGGGCGATGCCTGCGGCCGCTGCGGCACGCACCTGCACACACGCAAGCCGCAGAGTCTCACGCGCACCTGGGCCTTCCTGATCGCGGCCTGCATCATGTACATCCCGGCCAACCTGCTGCCGGTGATGATCACGCGCACCCTCTTCGGCGCGCAGTACGACACCATCCTGAGCGGGGTGATCTATTTCTGGGTGTCGGGTGCCTATGGGCTGGCCGCCATCGTCTTCATCGCGAGCTTCCTGGTGCCGCTGTTCAAGCTGGCGGTGCTCTTTTTGCTTGTGGTGATGGCCCAGCGCGCGAGCACCTGGCGGCAGCACGAGCGGGCAAAGCTGTATCACATCATCGAGATCATCGGCCGCTGGTCGATGCTCGATGTGTTCGTGGTGTCGCTGCTGACCGGGCTGGTGCAGATCCAGGGCTTCGCGGTCATCACCGCGGGCGTGGGCATCGCGGCCTTCGGCTCGGTGGTGGTGCTGACCATGCTGGCTTCGCTGAGCTTCGATCCGAAGCTCACCTGGGACAGCAAGGAAGCGCAGGCGATGCAAGAGAGTTTCGAGAACAGGGAAGAACAAACAGCATGAGTGAAGAAGATCCGCAACCGCAAGGCGACAAACCGGCACCGTCCGCGCCCCCGTCTGCCCCCCCATTACCCAGACCCCAGGTCAAGCGCCGCCGCGACTGGCTGCCCTCGCTGATCTGGCTGATCCCCATCGTGGCCGCGCTGGTCGGTGTGACGCTGGTGGCGCGCATCCTGCTGGAGCGCGGCCCCGAGATCGTGCTCACCTTCAAGACCGCCGAGGGCCTGGAAGCCGGCAAGACCGCCGTGAAATACAAGGATGTGCAGATCGGCCTCGTGCAGAGCCTGCGCCTGGCGCGCGACCGCTCGCATGTGCGCGTGCTGGTGCAGCTCAACAAGGATGCCGAGAGCTTCACCTCCGACGATTCGCGCTTCTGGGTCGTGCGGCCGCGCCTGGACACCTCGGGCATCTCGGGCCTGGGCACCTTGCTGTCGGGGGCGTACATCGGCGCCGATGCCGGCGTGTCGAAGGAAACCGCGGGCGAATTCAAGGGCCTGGAGGCGCCGCCCATCGTCACGCGTGACGACTCGGGCCAGCAGTTCTTGCTGCGCGCCACCGACATCGGCTCGCTCGACGTGGGCTCGCCTGTGTACTTCCGCCGCATCAAGGTGGGGCAGGTGGCTGCGTACGAACTCGACGGCGATGGCCGCGGCGTCACGCTGCGGGTGTTCGTCAACGCGCCCTACGACAAGTTCGTGGGCGTCAATACCCGCTTCTGGCAGGCGAGCGGCATCGATGCGCAACTGAGCGCGAGCGGCTTCACGCTGCGCACCCAGTCGCTCGCGACCATCCTGCTCGGCGGCATCGCCTTCCAGGCGCCCGACGACGCGATGGGCCCGCTGGCCAAGGAGAACACCGCCTTCATGCTGGCGCAGGACGAAGTGGCGGCCATGAAGGAGCCCGACGGCCCGTCGCAGACGCTGCTGATGTACTTCAACCAGTCGCTGCGCGGCCTCGTGCCGGGGGCGGCGGTGGACTTTCGCGGCGTGGTGATCGGCGAGGTCAAGTCGATCGGCGTGGAGTTCGACCGCGCCGAGCGCGAGTTCCGCATGCCGGTGCTGGTGCAGATCTACCCCGACCGCCTGCGCCGCCGCGAGAGCGGGCAGCCGCAGGGCACCGAGTCGCGCGCCACGCAGCAGGAGCGCCTGCGCTTCCTGGCCGAGAAGGGCCTGCGCGCGCAACTGCGCAACGGAAACCTGCTGACCGGCTCGGTGTACGTGGCGCTCGACTTCTTCCCGAAGGCGCCGCCCGTGAAGATCGACCTGGCGAAGAACCCGATCGAGCTGCCGACCGTGGCCAACAGCCTCGACGAGATCCAGTCGCAGGTGCAGGAAATCGCGAGCAAGCTGAACAAGGTGCCCTACGAGCAGATCGCGGCGGACCTGCGCACCACGCTCGCCACGCTCAACAAGACGCTCACCAGCGCCGAGCAGACCGTGACCCGCATCAACAACGACGTGACGCCCGAGCTGGCCGCGGCCATGAAGGATGTGCGCAAGACCGTGAATACGGCCGAGCGCACCCTGGCCGACGATTCGCCGCTGCAACAGGACATGCGCCAGACGCTGCGGGAGCTGACCCGTGCCGCGGGCTCGGTGCGCGTGCTGACCGACTACCTGGAGCGCCATCCCGAGTCGCTGCTGCGCGGCAAACCGGACGACAAGAAATGATGAGCAACACCTTTGCATTCGGAAAACCTGGGCTGATCGTTGCAGCGGCGCTGTTGGCATTGGCCGGCTGCGCGAGCAAGCCCGACAAGTACTACACGCTCGCCAGCCCGGTCGCGGCCGCCGATGCGGCGCCTTCGACGCTGGGCAGCCCCGCGCCGCTCTACATCGAACTCGCGCCGGTGTCGGTGCCCGAGCGCTTCGCGCGGCCGCAGATGGTGGTGCGCCAGCCGGGCGGCAGCGTGCAGGTCGAGGTGCTCGAGCAGCACCGCTGGGCCTCCTCGTTCGAGAACGAGCTGCGCGATGCGCTGTCCAGCAACATCTCCGCGCGGCTGGGTGCGCTCGACGTGACCAAGGGCGGACGCCAGACCTCGCAGCCGGTCTGGCGCGTCGCGGTGCAGTTGCAGCAGTTCGATGCGGTCGATGGCGGGCGCGTCGATGCGAGCTTCAGCTGGACGCTGCGGCGTTCCGACGAGGCGCGCACGGTGGTGTGCCAGTTGAACGTCGGCGAGGCGGTCGGCGGCGGCGTGGACGCGGTGGCGCAAGGCGCACAGCGCGTGACGGCCGCTGCTGCTGCTGCGATGGCGCGCAGCGTGAGCGCGGCGCGGGCGAATCCGGTCTCCACGACATGCGCGCTCTGATCCTTTTTCTTTCTCCCTCCCCCGCTGGGGGAGGGCCGGGGTGGGGGCGCGACGGCGCTCATGGAAGCATGGCGTCCAGTTGGAAGATGCCCCCATCCCAACCTTCCCCCAGCGGGGGAAGGCGCAAGTCCCGAATCCAATAGACAGATCGGAGACCCCATGGCACAGATCGGCAAGGCGCCCTGCGACGACAAGCTGATCCTGCATGGCGCCAGGGCGGAAGAAAGCGCCTGCCCCGAGCGCTCCAAACCCTGGGTGCTCGCCGCGGCCATCGTCGGCTCGAGCATGGCCTTCATCGACGGCACGGTGGTCAACGTCGCGCTGCCGGCCATCCAGGCCGACCTCAACGCCACGGCCTTTCAGGCGCAGTGGGTGGTCGAGTCCTACGCCTTGCTGCTGGCGGCGCTGCTGCTCGTGGGCGGCGCGCTCGGCGACCACTACGGACGCCGCCGCATCTTCGCGATCGGTGTGGGCATCTTCGCGCTCTCTTCCGTGGCCTGCGGGCTGGCGGCCGATGTGCACCAGCTCATCGCCGCGCGCGCCGTTCAGGGCATAGGCGGGGCGCTGCTGGTGCCCGGCAGCCTCGCGCTCATCAGCGCGGCATTTCCCGAGAAGGAACGCGGCAAGGCGATTGGCACCTGGTCGGGCTTCAGCGGCATCACTGCCGCCGTGGGGCCGGTGCTCGGCGGCTTCCTGGTCGACCACTTCTCCTGGACCTGGGCCTTCTACATCAACGTGCCGATGGCGCTGCTGGTGTTGTGGATCACCTGGCGCCACGTGCCCGAAAGCCATGGCGCATCGGCCGGCGGCGGGCTCGATGTGTGGGGCGCGCTGCTCGCCACCGCCGGCCTCGGCGGCGTGGTCTATGCCTTCATCGAAGCGCCCACGCAGGGTTGGCATTCGCCGTACGTGCTCGCTGCGCTCGGCGTCGGCATCGTGGGCAGCGCCGCCTTCATCGCGGTCGAGCGCAAGGCGCGCACGCCGATGCTGCCGCTGGGCCTGCTGCGCATCGGCAACTTCAGCGGCGCAAACCTGCTGACCCTGCTGCTCTATGCGGCGCTCGGCGGCGGGCTGTATTTCTTCCCGCTCAACATGATTCAGGTGCAGGGCTACTCAGCCACTGCGGCGGGTGCGGCGCTGCTGCCGTTCATTTTCATCATGTTCGCGCTCTCGGGCTGGGCCGGGCAATTGGTCGACCGCTTCGGGCCGCGCCTGCCGCTGGTCATCGGGCCGAGCATCGCGGCGGTGGGCTTCGTGCTGTTCGCCGTGCCGGGTGTCGACGCGAGCTACTGGACCGGCTTTTTGCCCGCGGTCGTGGTGCTGGGTTTCGGCATGGCGGTGACGGTCGCGCCGCTCACCACCACCGTCATGAATGCTGTGGGCCCCGATCTCGCGGGCGTGGCTTCGGGCGTGAACAACGCTGTGTCGCGCGCGGCGGCGGTGCTGGCAATCGCCGTGTTCGGCGCGGTCATGGCCTGGGCCTTCGATGCCGCGCTCGCCGACGGCTTGCGCGAGATGGGCGCCTCGCCGCAGGTGTCGGCATTCCTCGAAGGCGAGCGCAGCAAGCTGGCCGGCGCGGTGATGCCGCCGGATATCGATGCGGCCACCGCGGCGTCCGTCAAACGCGCCGTGGCCGAATCGTTCGTGGCGGGTTTCCGCTGGGTGATGCTGCTGAGCGCGGCGCTGGCCGTGCTGAGTGCGCTGAGCGCGTGGCTGATGATCGGAGGAGGGCCCGCCGCGCAGCCGCCCGATGAAAAGCGATAGGCCGAACACAAGTCGATGACAGCCCGATGTATAGGCTCGCTCAATACGACACCGAAGATTTTTGAATTGGATCGATAACAGGCGCCAGTGATTTACTCCGCCCGGAGTTGCAGAAGCCACGCGAAAAGCGGGCAACACGGGATTCATCCAACGTTCACGCGATGAGGAGACATCACATGAAGCCATCCATCCGCGCCGGCCTGGCGTGCCTTTTCACAGCACTCGCCGGCCATGCCGCCGCAGCATCGCTCGACGCGTTCACGCTCTCGCCGAACGCCGCGATCTCGGGCTACAACGTCGAGAACCTGGCGCAGTCCACGCCCGAGATGTGCGCGACGGCCTGCCTGTCCGCACCGCGCGCCACCTGGTGCGTTTCGTTCGACTTCAACAAGACCAACCAGAGTTGCGACCTCAGCGACAAGCAGGCCGCCGACGTCGGCGGCCTGAAGACCGATTACCCCGGCAACCCCTACGACCACTACAGCCTGAAGCCCGATCCGCTGAAGGCCTTCACACGCACGCCCGATGCGGCGATCAGTGGCCACAACACCGAGACCCTGCAGGCCGTGACGCCCGCCGACTGCGCCACCGCCTGCACCGACGCGAGCCGCGCCTCGTGGTGCAAGTCCTTCGACTACCACAAGACCCCGCAGCGCTGCGACCTCAGCGACAAGCGCGCGAGCGATGTCGGCGGCCTGAAGACCGACTACGCCGGCAACCCCTACGACCACTACGCGCTGATCGCGGGCGAGGGCATTCCCAACCCCGTGCCGGGCAACAAGCACGTGCTCCTGATCGGCCTCGACGGCCTGCGCGGCGACGCGATCCAGTGCCAGGGCTGCGTGCAGACGCCCGCAATGTCGGCGCTGATCGCGGGCGGCGCCTTTCACGGCAACGTGCTGGCGGGCGGCACCAAGCAGGCGACCGTCAGCGGGCCCGGCTGGTCGTCGGTGTTCACCGGCTTCTGGGCCGACAAGCACGGCGTGACCTCGAACGACACCACCCTGCCGCTGAAGAAGACGCATGTGTTCGACCTCATCAAGCAGGCTTGGCCCACGGCCACGACGGCGGTGGTCGGCGACTGGTTCAACATCACCCACAACCTGCGCCCCGCGAAGGCCGACTTCGTCGTCGCCAACGCGGCCAAGAATTCGCAGCAGGCGACCGACGCGGTCAAGGGTTGGCTCGGCTGGAAGAACCCGCCGACGGCCATCTTCTATTACCTGCACAACGTCGACATCCACGCGCCGAGCTACGACCCGATGAACGCCAACTACCAGAGCAAGATCGCCGGCGAAGACCAGCAGATCGCGCAAGTGCTCGCCGCACTCACAGCACGCCCGAACTACGCGAACGAAGAGTGGCTGATCGTCGTGACCTCCGACCACGGTGGCACCGGCAGCGGCCATGGCGGGCAGACAGCGGCGGAGCGCGACACCTTGCTCATCCTGAACAACAACTACGCAAACCCGCTGAAGCCCAGCTATTGCCAGGGCAACCTCAGCGCGACCGCGATGCTGCAGGTGGACGGCACCACGCCGCACATCCTCGACTTCATGGGCCTGCCCAACACCACCGAAGGCCACAAGCATCCAAGCTGTGGGCAATAGTCAGAGTAATCAGAGCACTGGTTGATCGCCCGATCACCAGCAGCGTGCCCCAGTGCGCAGGGCATCGGGTGCTCCCCGCAGCGAAATCAAGGAGGAGGGCGAAGCCCGGGGGACATTCGCGGAGGGGAGTACCCGGTGGCCTGTGCACGCGCCCTGAACAGAGCCCTCAGGACGCCGGCCACTCCGACAGAAGCGAGTCGAGTTCGGCCCACAACGGATCGCACTGCCCCTTGCGAAACGCAGCAGCCCGAAACGTGGGGTGCTCCCCCCGATACGTGTTCCACAGCTGCCGATGCCCATCGGCCACGCAGGCCCGCACATTCGCAAGCCGGTCTGCCGCCTTGACGACGAGCGCCAGTTCCTCATCGCCTGTGACCTCTGCCATCGCCGCATAGGTCTTGGCCTTGCGCTCTTTGCGGTTGGCGCCGGGCGCATCGGTCAATAGCGACACGCACCGGGCCACCAGATCGCCGAAGCGCGATTGCACATCCGACACCGTGGCGTCGGTGTCCTCCACCACGTCGTGCAGGTAGCCGACGACCCGCGCCTTCTCTCCATAGGGCTGGAGCAGGGCGACCACCGCGTCCAGGTGATGGACGTAGGGATACGGGCCGTATTTCTGGTCGCCATGCATGGCGATGGCGTAGGTGCGCGCGGCTTCGGGTGTCGATGGGGTCATGGGGCATCCGTCCGATGGTTTTTCCCATTCTGCCTTCGTGGGCATCCGGCACCGCGGCGGAAGACAGCGTTCGGCCGATGTCGAGGCACCCGGCCATTTTGTTCGTTACCCTCGCGGTTCTGGTGCCCGTGCCGGCGTTCTCCACCTGGCGGCGGCGCGCATGGGCTTGTGACGATGAAAACTGGAAGGATTCCGTGAGCAGAATCACCGATGTGGCTCGGAGGGCCGGCGTGTCGACCAGCACCGTGTCGAACGTGCTGAACGGACGCAGCGAACGCATGGCCGCCGAGACCCTGGCCCGCGTCGAGGCAGCGATCCGGGACCTCAAGTACCGGCCCAACACCTCGGCACGGCAGCTCAAGACGGGCCACACGCCCTTGTTGGGCGTTCTGGTGCCGTCGATGGCCAACCCGATGTACGGCTTCATCGCGCGCGAGATCGAGGCGATGGCACAGGGGCGCTACGGCTTTCGCATCATGATCGGCAACACCTACCGCGATGCCGAGAAGGAAAGGCATTTCTTCGAGGACCTGATGGCGCACGGCGTGCGCGGCGTGATCATCATCTCGTCGATGGTCGACGAGCAGCACGTGGAAGCCGCCGCCGAGCGTGGGCTGGTGGCGGTGAGCTACGACCGGCGCGCCACGCCGGGGGTGCCCTCCGTCATCGATCACGTGACGGTCGACAACTTCGAGTCGTTGCGCATCGCCACCTCGCACCTGATCGAACAGGGCCATCGGCGGCTGGCTTTCGTCACGCCCTCCGGCCGCACGATGAGCCGGAACGAGAAGATCAGAGGGTTTCTCGCCGCAGTGAAGAGCGCGGGCCTGGAAGGCAGCGCGCAGGTTGTCGAGAGCCTGCCGGTCGACGAATACGGAGACTCGATGATGAGCGAGCTGGGCCGCATGCAGGCCCGCCTGCTCGCGAAATCGCCCGATCGCCCCACCGGCGTGATCGGCGTGAACGATCTGCTGGCCTTCGGCCTGATGGCTGGGTTTCGCGATGAGGGCCTCTCGGTGCCGGAGGACGTGTCGGTCATGGGGATCGACAACGTGTTTCTCTCCACGCTGATGTACCCCGCGATGACCTCGGTGCGCGTGCCGGTGCCCGAGATGGCGCAGGTGATGGTCGAGCGGGTGATGAGCCGGCTGGCCGATGCGTCGCTTCCGACGCAGGAGTTCGTCTTCGCGCCCACGCTGGTGGCGCGCGACTCGGTGGTGCCGCCGCGTGCCTAGCAAGGTTCTTTTTTCATGACCACGGTTTTCGTCAGCCATCCGCAGAGCAAGCTCGCTCCCTATTTCGGCGACCGTGCCATCGCCGCATTGCAGGCCATTGCACAGGTGCGCTTCAACCCGACGGACCACGAACTCTCCTCTGGCGAACTCGCCGGGCAGGCCCAAAGCTGCGACGCGATCGTTTCCTACCGTCAGACAGTGGGCGACGAGGCGCTGTTCGCCGCGCTGCCCGACCTGAAGGCCTTCGTCCGCTGCGCCATCGACATTCGCAACATCGACGTGGCCTCGGCCAGCCGGCACGGTGTGCTCGTGACGCAGGCAAGCGCGGGGTTCATCGCGTCGGTGGCGGAGTGGGTCGTGGGCGTGATGATCGACCTGGGGCGCCACATCAGCGCCTCGACGGCGCTCTACCACGCGGGCCAGCCCGTCGTGCCGGCGATGGGGCGCGAGCTGCGCGGCAGCACGTTGGGCGTGATCGGGTACGGGCAGATCAGCCGTTACCTGTGCGACGTGGCGCTGGCGCTGGGCATGCGCATCGTGGTGCACGACCCGCATGCGTCGATCGAACGCGCCGGGCTCGAACAGGTCGCGCTCGATGCGCTGCTCGCGCGGTCCGACTTCGTGGTCTGTCTCGCGCCCGCCACCGAGGCCACCGAGAACCTGATGAACGCCGCCGCCTTCGCCGTGATGCGGCCGCAAGCCTTCTTCATCAATGCCTCGCGCGGCAACCTCGTGGACGAAGACGCGCTCCTCGCCGCACTGGACGCCGGCACCATCGCCGGCTGCGCGCTCGACGTCGGCCGAGCGCCCGACCAGATGCCGTCGCCACGCGTGGCCGCGCATCCGCGCGTGATCGCCACGCCGCACATTGGCGGGCTCACGCCGCCGGCTGTCGAACATCAGGCGATGGAAACGGTGGGCCAGTTGAGCGAGCTGTTCCAAGGGCGGGTGCCGAAGGGCGCCGTCAACGCGGCGGAGGCCTGGCGCTGGCGGAAAGCCTTCGGCTGATCGTTCCGCTCATCACACAACCACTCGAAGAGCCCGAGGCCGTGCCGCTGTACGACCTGCTGGTCTCGTGGGCCACATAGGCGCCGGAGGAGGGGTAGCCAGCGCGCGCCCCGTCCGGCAAGCGGAATGCCTACCCTTCGGGCCGGCGAACCGCGCTGCGGAGGCCTCCGGCGTGCATTCCTACCTGGACTGCCATGTAGAGGCGTGATAATCGGCGCCTCCCGTTTTCTGAATCGCCTCAGGTAAGCCACGCTATGTCGAAGCCAACCTCCCCCTGGACTTCGACCGACCGTTCCCGGTCGTGCTGCGCCTGTGTTCGAACGCTATTACCGCGAACTGTTGAGCTTTCTTTCCCGAAAGGTGTCCGACCGCGCCACCGCGGCCGACCTGGCGCAGGAAAGCTACGTGCGCGTGTTGGAGGCGCAGCGCACCGGCAGCGTGGTGCGCGATCCGCGCGCGTTGCTCTATCGCACGGCCCGCAACCTCGTCACCGACCACCACCGCCGCACCAGCGTGCGTGCGGACTTCGACGGGGCCGGTTCTTCGGACGAGGGCGCGGTTGAACTCGACGATTGCATCGGCCCCTCGACCTTCGAGCCCGACACCATCCTGTCTTCCGGCCAGGGGCTGGCGGCCATGGTCGCCACCATCGACAGTCTGCCGCCGCGCTGCCGCGAAGCCTTCGTGCTCTACAAGTTCGACGGGCTCTCGTATGCCGAGGTCGCCGAGCGCATGGGCATCTCCGTGCGCACGGTCGAGATGCAGTTGCGCATCGCGATGCAGGCCTGCTGGACATGCCTGGACGAAGTGAACGGGGACCCGCGATGAAACGCAAACCACAAACACAAACACCAGAGGAGCGAACGCGCGAGCGACGCGGTGCACCCACGATGCCGACTACAGGGTTTTGCACCGCTCGCGCGTCTACTTCACCAGGAGAGCTCCCCGAGCCATGACCCCATCGCTGCCACCGTCCGAAGAAGCATTGCGCCTGCGCGAAGAGGTGATCGACTGGTTCGTCCATCGCCGGAGCGCGAACTGGAATTCGCGCGACGAGCGTCTTTTCCAGGACTGGATCGACGCGGACCCGAAGCACGCCGATGCCTATCGCCAGTGGGAATCGCGTTGGCAGGCCTTCGACGCGATTGCGCCGGAGACCGTCGCGGCCTGGCGCGAGGGCTTCGCGGGAAACCAGCTTGTCGCTTCCACGCGGCGCGGTTTCCTGAAGCCCGCGTTGGCGCTGGCCGCCGCGGGAGTAGTTGCCGGCGGCAGCTACCTCGGGTGGCGCCATCAGCAGGCCCAGCCCGTGTTCGCGCAGGCTTTCGCCACCCAGCGCGGACAGCAGCTCGAGGTGCCGCTGCCCGATGGCAGCGTGCTGCGGCTGGACACCGCCACGCGGCTGGAGGTGCGCTACTTTCGCCAGCGCCGCGAGGTCCGGCTGATCGACGGGCAGGCCGTCTTCGCGGTGCAGCCGGACGCGCAGCGTCCCTTCGATGTGCTGGCGGGTCCGTTGCAGGTTCGGGTGGTCGGCACCCGGTTCGCGGTGCGCTACACGCCGAGTGTTGCGGGCGCCGAGGGCGCGCGCGTGTCGGTGGAGCAGGGCAGGGTGCGGGTCGCGCGGATGGACCGGGCATCGGACGGCAACTGGGTGGGATCCGCTTCGGGTACCGCGCCGCAGGACGCCGTTTTCCTCACAGCCGGCCAGCAGGTGCACAGCGATGCCGATGGCGTGCTGGCGGCCGTGTCGGCCGTTCCGGGTGACGGCATCGCGCCCTGGCGCGAGCACCGGCTGAGCTTTGTCGACACGCCACTGGCGCGCGCGCTGGCCGAACTCGAGCGCTACGGCAGCACCGGCCTCGTGGTGCGCGACCCGGCCGTGGCCGCGCTGCGCCTGAGCGGCACCTTCGACCCGCGGGACGCGCGCACGCTGCGGCGCGCGCTGCCGAGCGCGTTGCCCGTGCGGCTCCGGGGCGACGGGCCGGTGGCGGAGATCGTCGCGGCGCCTTGACCGGTGGGCTCCGAAGCCTCGAAGCAAAAAATAATTTCGTTGGGGATACGGTATTTCCGGCGGTTCGTGCGTCAGCCAGATAGGACCCATTTGTATTCACCTATCTGGAAGACGTTGATGAACCGCTTGATGAAGATGACGCCGGCACCGCTGGCGCTGGCCGTTGCGCTCGCCGTGGCGAGTGCGCCGCTGCGCGCGCAGACCCAAGGGGATCAAGGAGGCCAGGGCGCGCCGCAGCAGGTCCGCATTGCCGCCCAGCCGCTGGTTGAGGCCCTGAACGACTGGGCCCGGCAGACCCGCATCCAGCTGGTGGTGCAGCAAAGCCTGGTGGCGGGCAAGACCGCGCCCGCTATCTCCGGCAGCCTGACGCCCCGCGCGGCGCTCGACCGCCTGCTCGCCGGCAGCGGGCTGGCGGCCACCATGGAAGGCAACGCGGCCGTGGTCAAGACCGCACCCGCCGCATCGGGCAGCTCGACGCTGCCGGCAGTCACGGTGGTGGCCGATGGCGAGGAAAGCGCCACGGGCCGCGTGCAGGGCTATGTGGCCCGGCGCAGCGCCACCGGCACCAAGACCGACACGCCGATCATCGAGACGCCGCAGTCGATCTCGGTGATCACCGCCGACCGCATCGAGGCCATCGGCGCCACCAACCTCAAAGACGCGCTGGGCTACACGCCGGGCGTGTCGACCACCACCTACGGCGCGGACTCGCGCTACGACTGGATCTCGCTGCGCGGCTTCGACGCCTACTCGCCGGGCTTCTACCTCGACGGCCTGCCGCTGCGCAACAACAGCACCTGGGGCGTGTGGCGCACCGAGAACTACGGCGCCGAGCGCATCGAGCTGCTGCGCGGTCCTTCGTCGGTGCTGTATGGCATGAGCGGGCCGGGCGGGGTGGTGAACGTGGTCAGCAAGCGGCCCACGGCGGAGCCCGTGCGCGAACTGCAGCTGCAGGTGGGCGACCACAACCGCAAGCAGGTCGCAGGCGATTTCTCGGGCGCGCTGGATGCCGACGGCAAGGTGCTCTATCGCATCACCGGTCTCGTGCGCGATGCGCAACTGCCGGCTGCCAAGGAAGCCGACGACCGCACCTACATCGCACCGTCGCTCACCTGGAAGCCGTCGAGCGACACCACGCTCACGCTGCTGTCGCAGTTCTCGCGCACGCGCTCCGGCGTCTACACGCGTGCGCGGCCGCAGGTCGGCTCGCTCGATGCGACCGCGATCGGCACCTACATTCCGTCGAAGCTCTTCGTCGGCGAGCCCGGCTTCGACCGCTTCGACCAGAACCAGGAAATGGTCGGCTACCAGTTCGAGCACCGCATCAACGACACCTGGACGGTGCGGCAGAACGCGCGCTATGCGCATCAGAAGCTCGACTACAAGGGCACGCAGCTGTCGGGTTTCACCGCGCTGAACCCCGACGTGCCGAACGACCCGCTCAACTTCCAGCAGATGTCGCGCAGCGTGTTCGGCAGCCGCGAGAACATCTCGGCCGTGGCGCTGGACAACCAGGCGCAGGCCGACTTCCGCCTGGGCGAGACGCAGCACAAGGTGCTGGTCGGGCTGGACTACCAGCGCACGCGCATTGACCAGGTCACCTTCAGCGGGGGCAGCGCCGCGCCGCTGAACATCTACGCGCCGGTGTACGGCGGGCCGATCGAGCCGCCCGCGCCGTATTTCGACGGCATCACCCGGCTGACGCAGACCGGCGTCTACCTGCAGGACCAGATCAAATGGGGCGACCGCTGGACGCTGACGCTGGGCGGACGCTACGACACCGCCGACAGCACCGTCTTCAGCCGTCTGGACGGCTCGACCCAGCGCATCCGCGATCACAAGTTCACCAGCCGGGCCGGCCTGGTCTACCTGCATCCGAGCGGCTGGGCGCCGTACCTGAGCTACTCGGAGTCGTTCGCGCCGACTGCCACCATCGACCCGGTGTCGGGCGATCCGTTCAAGCCGGAAAGCGGCAAGCAGTTCGAGGCCGGCGTGCGCTACCAGCCCACGGACAGCAAGGCGATGTACAGCGCGGCCATCTTCGACTTGCGGCGCAAGAACTACATCAGCTTCGACGGCGATGCCAAGCCAAAGCAGACGGGCGAGATCTCGGTGCGCGGCCTGGAGCTCGAGGCCACGGCCGAGATCGCCTCGCGCATGAACCTCACGGCCTCCTACAGCTACACGCCGCGGGCCATCGTCACGGCCAGCAGCAACCCGAGCGAGATCGGCAAGCAGGCCACGGCCGTGCCGCGCCATCGGCTGTCGGTGTGGGCGGACTACCGTTTCGCCAGCGGCGTGAAGGTCGGCCTGGGCGCGCGCTACACCGGAACGAACTATGGCGACGGCGAGGCCGCGTGGCCGAGCAAGGTGCCCGCATCCACGGTGCTCGACGCCATGCTCGGCTACGACATCGATCGCTGGAGCCTGGCGCTGAACCTGCGCAACCTCACCAACAAGACCTACATCGCCAACTGCGGCTACCGCAACTGCTACTACGGCTATCCGCGCACGGCGACGGCCACGGCGACCTACCGCTGGTAGGACTGCATGCCGCGCGGCGGCCGGCCATCTCCTGATCATCTGTTGATGGCAGCCGCGCGGCTTGACAACGGTCCGCCCCGGCTTTGATACTGAACTCTCAGGTTCATCATCCAAGCAAAGGAGACCCATGCAAAAGATCGTTCCCTGCCTCTGGTTCGACGGCAACGGCGAAGAGGTGCTCGATTTCTACACCGGCATCTTCCCGAACTCCCGCGTGACCGACCGGCTGAACTGGCCCGCCAACGGCCCCGGCCCCAAGGACGGGAGCCTGCTGACCGCGACCTTCGAGCTCGACGGCAGGAGTTCATGGTGCTCAACGGCGGCCCCGACTACAAGTTCACCCCGGCGCTATCGCTCTACGTGCCCTGCGAGACGCAGGCCGAGGTCGACCACTACTGGGACAAGCTGCTCGAAGGCGGCGGCAAGCCGATGCAATGCGGCTGGCTCACCGACCGCTACGGCGTCTCGTGGCAGGTCGCGCCCACGGCCATGATCCGCATGTTCCAGGACAAGGACCCCGAGAAGGCCGGTCGCGCGATGCGGGCCATGATGCAGATGGTCAAGCTCGACCTGGCCACCGTGCAGAAGGCCTACGAGGGCCGCTGAATCCTGGTCCCGCTCACACCAGCTTGTGGATGGCTTTCCTCCGCCACACGAGCTGGTAGTACGCGGTCTGCAGCAGCAGCATCGCGCCGAAGGTCACGGGGTAGGCGATCCAGATGCCGTCCAGCCCGATGCGGTGGCTCATGACCCAGGCTACCGGCACCTCGACGCACAGGATGCAGACGATGGAGATCAGCGTCGGCACCAGCACCGAGCCGCTGGCCCGCATCACGCCCGACGTGGCCGCGGCCATGCCGAAGATCACCAGGCTCCACAACATGATGTGCAGCAACGTCTGCGCGATCTCGATCACCGGCTCGCTGGTGATGAAGAAGCCCATGAGCGGCCGCGAGAACAAATAGCCCAGAAGCACCAGGCCGCCGGTCAGCACGAGGTTCATCAGGAGCGCCGTCTTCGTGATCGCGCCGAGCCGGTCGGCACGGCCGGCGCCGATGGCCTGCGCACCGAGGATCGACGCGGCAATGGCAATCGAGATGGCCGGGAACTGCACGTACGCCACCACCTGGTTCACCGCGCCATAAGCGGCCGTGGCATTGGAGCCGTAGCTGTTGACCATCGACAGCAGCACCACTTCGGCCAGCGCCACCACGATCATCTGCACGCCCGTGGGCACGCCGATGCGCAGCACCGCCTTCAGCAATTTCGGCTGAATGCGCAGATAGCGAAAGAACTCCGCATCGGGCGCGAGCGGGCTCTTTTTCTGGCGCAGCCGAAAGCCCAGCCAGGTGGTCGCCACCACGAAGGACAGCACCGAGGCCCACGCGCCGCTGGCCACGCCCATCTGCGGCAGGCCGCCCCAGCCGCGGATGAGCGCGGGCGTGACCACCAGGCCGATCAGCGTCGAGATCACCAGCGTGAGCAGCGGCGTGACGGTGTCGCCCACGCCGCGCAGCATCGCGGTCGCGAGCAGGAACACGAACACGCCGGGCATCGCGATCAGCATGATGCGGGCGTAGCGCGTCGAGTCGGCCAGCACGTCGGGCGGCGTGCCCAGCGCGGCCAGCATCGGCGTGGTGAAGGCGCCGCCGAACACCGCGATCACCAGGCCCATCAGCACACCCACGGTGAGCGTGGTGCCGGCCACCGCCTTGGCCTTGGCCGCGTCGCGCGCGCCCCAGGCCTGGCCGATGAGCACCGAGGCGCCGGCGCCCAGGCCGATGATGAAAGCGATGAAGAAGAACATCACTGGAAAGAAGCTGGACACCGCCGCCAGCGCGCCCACGCCGAGCATCTGGCCGACGTAGACGTTGTTGAGCGTGCCCGAGAGCGACTGCAGGATGTTGCTGAGCAACATCGGCGCGAGGAAAAAGAGGAACACCTTCCACAGCGGACGCGCCGCGCCGACGGGCGACACGGGCACACCCTTGAGGCCGCTCGGGCCGCTCGGGCCGGTTGTGGAGGGCGTTGGATTAACGGGGGGCGTTGTCGAGGTCGTCGAAGTCGCGGGGGGTGCGCTCATGCAGGGGTGCTCCAGCCGGCGGCTGACAGTTTTTGGAGATGGGTGCGCAGGTCCGAGGGCCAGGCGTCGATGAGGCCCTCGAAGCGGTTGCGCTCGCCGGCGAACAGCGCGCGCGTGGCTTCCTCGAAGCCGGGCAGGGCGCCGGCGATCGCGGTCATGAAGCGGTAGGTGGCTTCGCGCGAGGCGCGCACGGCGTCGCGGTCGGCGTTGACGCGGCTCGCCTCCTGCACCAGCCGCCGCAGCGCCACCGAGGCGCCGCCGGGCTGGCGGTTGAGCCAGTCCCAGTGGCGCGGCAGCAGCGTGACTTCGCGCGCGACCACGCCCAGCTTCGGGCGGCCGACGCCGCGCGGCGTGTCGTCATGGGCTTCGGCACTGGTCGCGTGCGGCACGACGCCGGCCTGGTTGTGCACGTCGAAGTCGAGCGACTCGCCGGTCTGCGCGTCGAAGATGAGGTAGGGCGTGTCGTCTTTGCGTTCGCGCAATTGGGCGAGCACTTCGGCCGTGCTTCCTTCGGCGATGCGCTTGAAGCCGGCGAAAACGATCAGGTGGATGGGTTGCGTATCGGATGGCATGTCGAATGGGTTGCTGTTTCTTCCGGTCCGTTCGAACGAGGTGCGTAATCTACTCGTTCACACCTCCTCAGGCGTTTGGTGTGTCGTCGAGGCAAAGCGCAAGGAGCGCGGCATGGATTTGCGGCAGGTTTTCTGGGTTCAGCGATTTCACCGCATCGGCGCAGATCGCCTCCGCGGTCGTGACCGCGGGCTGCATCAGTTTTCGGCCGCCGGGGCGGAGGGTTGCATGGCGGCGGTTGTCTCCGTTCGCGCCGGCCGTGCGTTCGGCCAGTCCTGTTTTTTCGAGCAGGACCATTTTGCGAAGCAGCGCCGACATCGGCAACCCCAAGGCGCGCGAAAGCGCGGGCATCGCCATGCGGCCGTCTTCGGCGTGCAGCAACAGATGGAGCAGCCTGAAGTCTTCGTAGTCCAGCCCGTGGAAGGCGCCCAGGTTTTCCTGGAGCTTGAGGTTCAGGCTGGCATGCGCGCGGCTGATGGTGAGGCAGAAATCCAGCGCATCGGCGGTCATGGCGTGTTGTAGCCCTTGTCGCCGGTGCACTGGAGTTCTTCGCGCCAGAGTTCGAGCAGCTTCTCGAGCTCGGCGGCGCGGTCGAAGGCCGGATCGTCGCGCTCCTTCACGCGGTCGATCACCTCGAAGCTGAAGTGCTCCGCGCCATGCGCGATCCAGTCGCGCACCAGCGCCTTGTTGCGATGCGAACGCAGGCCCAGCTCGAAGCGGGCCCGGTTCATCGCGCCTTCGACGTCGAGGCTGCCGGACACGTAGACGCGGCCATTCCGCGTGTTGCGAATGACGAAGACCCCCGCGGGGAGCACCGTTTCCTTGTATTTCCTGACGAGGGCGCGCCGCGTCTCTTGGGGCATGTTCATGCCGCGGATATTACCCGGGTGAAATATAAAACGCAATATAACCCGGGTAAAAATGAGGCGCGCGGCAAAGCGCGGCCGGGACGACCCGGCCGCGCTTGCAACTGTTCAAGACTTGTTACTTCCGCGCCGGCCGGAAGAACAGGTATTCGCCGCGCCCCAGTTCGGGCGTGACCTCGTAGCCCGAGCACAGCTCGTTGGCGCACTGGATCACGACCACGCGCGGCCAGATGGTCGCCGACGTCGGATAGCCGGGCAGGTACTGCGGCACGTGCCACACGCCGAGGTCACCGACCGGCTCGGCGTTGTCGGTGCCGCTGGCGTTCTGCAGGCCGCTGCCGAAGGTCACCCGTTCGATGCGCAGGTTGGGAACGACAGGTCCCGCGGAGGCCGAAGCCACGCAGCAAGCCGCGATCCAGAGGAAGACGGTCCTGGTCATCATGGGCTCCGGGCGGTCATTGCGGAACGGTCGCCGCTTGCGGCGCCGACGCGATCTCGCCGATGGACTCGACGGCCACGACCCCGGCAGGCTCGACCGGCATGGTCTCCGCGGCCTGGTGCGGCTCTTCCTGCGCGGGCTGCACCGGTTGCGCCGGAGCCGCCGCCGCTTGCGGCACGGGCGCCGCTTCGACGAGGGGAGCCTGCGGCAACGGCAGCGGGGTCGGCGCCGACGTCGACGTGGATGTCGACGTGGGAGGAGGCACCGAAGCCACCTGCGGCGCGACGACCACCGCCTGCGGCGGCTGCATCGGCTGCACCGACACCGCGATGGGCTGCATGGGCGCCATGGGTGGTGTCATCGCGGCGACCGGTTGGCCGACCACCTGTGCGGCGGCGTTCGCCGGCGAGGCATACGGCCCGAATGCGCTCACGCGCTCCGCGGCGGTCATGGACTGCGGGCACTTCGTGCCGGTCATCTCCAGCGCGGCCATGGCGGCGGAGTCCATGCAGTCCATCGCGAGCGATGCCGCCTTCATGCCCTTGTTCCAGAGCTCGCGGCTCATCTTCAGGCGCTTGCAGTGCTCGTCCGTCCAGGTGGTGCCGAAACTGATGCCGACGCCCGGGCCGTTCGCACTGGCGCTCGTGCTGCCCATGCAGGTGTCGTTGCTGGTCGTCAGGTTGGGTCCGTTGACCGACGGCACGTTCTTGACCGTGTAACTACCCCGGTAATCCACGGTATTCGTGGTGGCACCGGTGTTGTTGATGTTCTGGTTGCTGTTCAACGTCGAGCGGGTGGTGGTGTCCGCCGGCGTGTTGCTGTTGAAGTTCACGGCCTGGGTGTTGCCCTGCGCCGATGTGGTAGCCGAACTCGATGACTGGTTGTTGGCACCGCCCGCGGTCTGCGCGAAAGCGCCGCCCGCGGACAAGCCCATCAAGGTCAGGACAATCAGTTTTTTCATGTTCTCACTCCTTTGAAAGCCGGGGGAGGGGGGTGCCCCTCCCCATTTCTGGTCCAACAACCGTGGCATGCCCCGTTCAGGGAGCCGATGCGGTTGCGCCGGCGCCCGCGGTGCCGCCGGTGCCGCCGCCATTGCTGAGGCCGCCGGCATTGCCGATCGCGAAGTTGGTCACGCCGAAGGAGCCGCCGGCCGAGCCCGCCGTGGCCGAGGTGGTCGTGCCGTTGACGAAGCCGTTGATCGCGCCCGACGAGGCGCTGTAGCCCGAGGTCGTGCCCGAGGTGCGCGTCACCACAGCCAGACCGCCGCCGGGACCGGCTGCGGTGGCCGCCGTGTTGTTGGTGGTGGAGGTTGCTGCGCCGCCTGCCGTGCCGCTCACCTGGTTCGGGCCGCCTGCGGAGTAGCCGGCACCGGCGGACGAGCCTGCATTGGCCGAGGCATTGGCACCGCCGAGGGCTGCACCGTTGCCGGTCGTTGCGGCAACACTGGTCACGCGGCCTTGCGTGGTCGCCGAGCCGCTGGCTGTTGCACCACCGACGCGCAGACCCGGAATGCTGACCGCGCCGCCTGCTGCATTGGCCGTGGCCGCCGAGCTGGAAGTGGCTGCGTTGTAGCTCAAAGCGCTGCCGGTGCCGGAGCTCGCTGCCACCGACCCTGCCGAGCTGGAAGAACCCGTGCTCGTATTGGTAACGGCCAGGGCCGTGGTGCTGGTTGCCGAGGCCACGCCTGCAAGCAGAACCACGGCTGCCGAAATGAGAGTCTTCTTCATGATGATGCTTCCTCGATAGTGTTGAAACGATCCGATTGCCGGCGAATCCGGCCATCAGCCAACGGTCAGCGAGCGCGGAGTGAATGTTTCCGTTGCGACCGGGATGCAGTTTCAGCGTCGGGGAGGAATCGAAAAATGCCCTGTGGTGGGTAGTGCGAGGCTATGGCGAAAGCAATGGGAGGGCGGGGTTCGGACGCCTTGCCAAAGACCTTGTTTCCACATGGCGGCGCTTGCTATGTTTACTCCTTTAGTACACATTCGCCTCCTGTTGCAACGAGATGAAACCAAAGTAATCAAAAAAGCCCTCGAACAGGATTTGAGTAGAAATGAATTAACTTTTGCTCACCAACAAGCGGTAGTTTTTGTCACGAGGGGATAGAAATGGAAAATCAGCTTGACGTTTCATTGACAGAGGTCAATGCGAGCGCTATGAATTTCTCGAATCCTGGCCAGTTCGGCGGGCTGCTCGCGCCCTCTGCCGACACGCTGCCCTGGCCCGACTACCTGACGGGCCAGCAGACCAAGCCGGTGCGCGTCGTGCTGGTCGACGACGACCCCTTCGTGAGACGCGTCATCGCGCAGGAACTGCTCGGCGACCTGCGCATCCAGCTCGAAGGTCAGGCAGGCAGCCTGCGCGAAGGGCGACGCCTCCTGATGCAACACGAATTCGACGTGCTCATGGTCGACATTCGCCTGGGCGACGGCAGCGGCTTCGAGCTGATCGAGGAGGCCAAGAAGCACCGCAGCGCCGCGGAAATCATCGTCATCTCCGCCATCGAGGACGAACCCCAGGTGCTGCACGCCTTCGAGCTCGGCGCCTCCGGTTTCCTGGTGAAGAACGCGTGGTTCCAGAGCTATGCGCAGGCCGTGTTGCAGGTGGTGAACGGAGGGGCCGCCATCACGCCCCGGCTCGCACGCCGCCTGCTCGTGCACCTGGATCACCAGCGCACCAATCAGAGCCCCGTGCGCCCGCCCGAGACCAAGGCCGCGCTCTCCGCACGGGAGCGCGAAGTGTTGCGACTTGTAGCCACAGGGTATGTGACCGAAGAGATCGCGCTGCAGCTCACCATCAGCGCGCAGACGGTCAACGCCCACGTGAAGAACATCTACCGCAAGCTGCACGCGCACACCCGTGCCCAGGCGGTGAGCTTCGCCTCGCACCGGGGGCTGCTCTGAGGGGCTGAGAGGCAATCCGACATGACCGCTCATCCCCCGCAAATGGCCCCACTCTGCGTTGCAAATGCTCGCCATAGCCCGAGCTATGGCTGCGCTTTGCGCCTTGATTGGGGCCATTTGCAGAGGCTGCTCGGTCACGCCGAATTGCCTCCCAGCCTCTGACGCCGTTGCAACCCACAACGGTATGCAACGGGTCGATACGGTCATGTGGTCCTCGGTGCCCCAGCTACCGCACTACCTCGAAGACCAGTTCGTGTGGCTCTCGATCGCCGCATGGTCCGCGCTCCTGGCCTGGCTCTGGCCCCGCGCCTCGCGCCGCCGGATGCTGCTGTGGACCGCGCTGGCAGGCGCGCTGCACCTCACGCCGGTAACCGGGCAGGTGCTGCGGGCCACCTCGGCGATGTCGGTGGAGATCAACGACATCCCGCTCGCGTTCTGGGCGCTTCAGGGCATCAACGTGGCCGTGCTCGGGATGATCCTCGGCATCTGGTATCTCTCGCGCCGCCGCGTCGCGCGCTATCGCCAGGTGCAGGCGGTGCTGGCCGAGCGGCGCCGCATCGCCAGCGACCTGCACGACGGCGTCGGCTCCCGGCTGATGGCGCTCCTGGCCAGCCAGGACCCGCGCGCGGCCAAGCCCAGCGAGCTGTCGATGGCGCTGCAGGCCTGCCTGCTGGAACTGCAGATGACCGTGGACTCCCTGGACGACGAAGCCTCGGCCAGCATCGTCGAGCGGCTGGCCCACCTGCGCTACCGGTTGCAGCCGGCGTTCGACCGGCTGGGCATCGGCCTCGTGTGGCACGTGCAGGACGTGCCGCTCGCCCGCATGCTGTCCGCCGAATCCGCGATGCAGATCTGCCGGATCGCACAAGAGGCCTTGTCGAATGTGATGCGCCACTCCCACGCGAGCAGCGTCGAGGTGCGCTTCGGCCCGCTGGGACGCGCGCGCGGCCTCGTGCTCGAGGTGCTGGACAACGGCCGCGGCCTCCAGGCATCGGCTCCCATGCCGCTGGAGCAACTGGGCAAGGGGCTTCGCAGCATGCGTGCGCGGGCCGATGCGCTCGGCGGCGAGCTGGCCGTCATGGACACCGAGCCGCACGGGCTGCGCGTGCGCCTCGTGCTGTCGGACGCCGAAGCCGCGCCGGCCGGCGCCAGACCGGAAACCGCGAGCAGCCTGTAACAACGCGCGGGGCCGCTGCCGCCGGAGCCCGTCCGCGCCTATGGCAAACTTCCGCGCTTTGCCCGGGATGCGTTCAAGACATGCAGAAAATCATTCGCCAGCTCGCCACTGAAATCAAGGTCGGCGAGCACCAGGTGAAGGCCGCCGTCGAACTGCTCGACGAAGGCGCCACGGTTCCCTTCATCGCCCGCTACCGCAAGGAAGTGACCGGCGGCCTCGACGACATCCAGCTGCGCGAACTCGAAGCCCGTCTTTCCTACCTGCGCGAACTCGAAGACCGCCGCGTGGCCGTGCTCAAGGCCATCGACGAGCAGGGCAAGCTCACCCCCCAACTGCGCGCCGCGATCGAATTCGCGCCCACCAAGCAGGAACTCGAAGACCTGTACCTGCCGTTCAAGCAGAAGCGCCGCACCAAGGGCCAGATCGCCCGCGAATTCGGCATCGAGCCGCTGGCCGACAAGCTGCTGGCCGACCCCACGCTCGACCCGGCCGTTGAAGCCAAGGCCTTCCTGCAGCCCGCCACCACGCTGGACGACGGCAAGCCGGGCCCCGATTTCTCCACCGTACCGCTCGTTCTCGACGGCGTGCGCGACATTCTTTCCGAGCGCTGGG
>Ga0163161_10000138_pt1 | contig 68614 bp, 43 predicted proteins | sample S45metaG_FD_129847 | JGI IMG/M metagenome (GOLD analysis project Ga0163161, IMG submission 129847) | Switchgrass rhizosphere microbial communities from Kellogg Biological Station, Michigan, USA - S4-5 metaG | ecosystem: Host-associated > Plants > Roots > Rhizosphere > Soil | place: USA... | reverse complement strand
CAAACGGCTCCAGCTTTAAGGCTGGTGCGGCTGATTTTTTGAGTGCTTTTACGGTTACAAATGCTTTTGGTTGAAAAGCCGTTCCCGCTACACGTCCGGTTACGGTGTAACTTCCGGGTTTCAAAACCCCACTATTATCGGTCGGGGAAGGCCACAGTACACGTACTTTCGGACCTTTCATGTTGTTCTTGTAGGTGCCAGGTACATAACTGGGTAACCGTGGTAAACTTCCTGTTTCTGTTTCTACCTGAATATCTGATACATGGGCTAAATAAGTATTGTAAAGCTGTGGAGTGCCTGAAGAAAACTTCGGGAGATCATCTTCACGCTTACCTACATTTACCGTACTTTCCTGAGTACCTTTTTGGGCATTGCGATAAATTCCGGCAATCTGTCCCGCACTTAACGGAACCCGATAAATACGGAAATCATGTATCATGGCATTCAGATAAGGATCTCCCGGTACTAGTGATTTTCCGATATACAACAGGTTTTTTGCCCCTGATTGCTGATCGAATACCGTTGCTAACTCCAGGGGGATATGTTTAACTTCGGCCACAGGCTTGCTATCTACATAGGTCACCATAGATTTTGATGGAATATCTATCACAATGGCAATGTAGACCCATTTATTCAGTTCTAAAGCTGGCGAAACCGCTCCGTTTTTATTGTTTTCCTTTGCTGTGATCAATGTCTGAAAACCTTCTTGAGCATTTGTTCCAACAGGGGCCGCAAAAAAATGATTAGTTACGTCTTTCCCAAAATCAAAAAAACGCTGGCCGGGCTGCTTCGAACGGAGGTATATCCATCCTGATATGCTGAGCGATTCTATATCTGTTAATGCTTCTCCTGGAATGGTAACAAAAGAATTGTTATCCCCGGAGAGCGACAAAACCTTTCCAAATCTGCTGTCACTGACAAATTTGACCCCGTCGCCCTGAAATTTGGCATGAAAATTATTTCGGGACCAGTCTTTGGCATCCCCATTAAAGATATAACGCGCACTCATTCCTGTTTCACCGATTCCGTCTAATATCTGGTCTCCATTTTGTGCATTGGCAGTAGTGATACCCATAACTAAAGCAGCAGGAAACAGGATGGTACGCAATAATACTTTGTATATTTTCATGTTTAAATCATTTTATCAATAAGCCCTTCTTAGATCTGTTTATACCAGGATATCTTATGCGAAGGTCTTTTGGTAAGCGTAAATGAATTTAAAGAGTATTGAATAAAACAATCCTTAAAATTCATCGATAAAGCTATGAAGAAGCCCTGTGTTTTTATGCTTCTTTTTTATCTGATAGCTACTAGATTTTAACAAGTACCCCCCCGTACAACAAAGATTAGGGTGCCTGGTTAAAATACTAATGTTATGCATCAATATACAACGGCAATCCAGGTTACGTTTCGGTTATATTTACATCCTGATGCATCAAGTCGTTTTTAAGTCGGGATATCAACGTTAATTATGAAAAACATTTATCTAAATCTCTTCATTCTTTTTCTCCTATGCTGTTTTTTTCAACCTGTAATTGGACAACCCCAGCATTTGGCCAAGGGGCAGGGCAATCCTGTTATACCAGGTTATTTTGCAGATCCAACGGTTAAAAAATTTGGCGATACTTATTATATTTATGCAACAACCGATGGCAATGGAGGCGGATTTGGACCATCACAGGTATGGACTTCAAAAGATTTTGTAAACTGGACCATGCAGGATATGAATTGGCCAACAACCCATCATTACTGGGCGCCGGATGCAACAAAGGGCCCTGATGGAAAATATTATCTATACTACTGTCAGCCCGTTGAAATATTCGGTGCATCTTCAGCAACACCAGTTGGTCCATGGACATCGCTTTTAGCACCCGGAAAACCAATAGTTTCAAATTTTATGGTACCCAAGGTGATTACACTTGATGGGCAGACTTTCAAAGATGACGACGGTAAGTATTATATGTATTGGGGTACATGGGGCATTTATCCTGGTCATGGTTGCGGTGTTGGCTTATTGAATGACGACATGAAGTCGTTTTCAAAACTTGCGCAGATCCCGAATACCGATGCAAAAGACTTTTTCGAGGCTCCATTTGTATTTAAAAGAAAGGGCATTTACTACCTTACCTATTCATCCGGCTATTGTGAAGATGGAACTTATAGGGTGCAGTATGCAACTGCAAGCAATCCGATGGGGCCTTTTAAGTATGGGCCAAATAATCCTATCCTCGCCACAAATGGCGATGGAACGGTGCACGGACCAGGGCATCAATCTGTTCTGCAGCAGGGAGATGATTTTTACCTGGTTTATCACCGGCATAATAACCCACACAATGACGGTGGCTATCACAGGCAGGTCGCGGTAGATAAAATGATCTTCGATGAGAAAGGAAACATACTGAAGCTGGTACCTACACATTCCGGAATCGGCTATTTGGCAAAAAATGCGAATCCGCATCCAAATCTGGCGTTAGACAAAGCCGCTATGGCCTCTTCATCTTATGATCAGGATTTTAAACCAGAATTTGCATTCGATGATAATAACGGGACTTTATGGAAAGCCAAAAACAATATCGGTCCCTCTTGGCTCCAGATCGATTTAGGCAGGGCTTATAATGTTAAAAGTGTGCACACTCAATTTGAATATGCTACCTGGTACTATCAATACAAAATCGAATATTCGATCGATGGCAAAACATGGAAACTGTATGCTGATAAAACTAAAAATACCCAGCATGGAAGTCCGATGATCGATTTTGGAAACGTTAGGGCCAGATATCTGCGTACAACAATTTTACGGACAGAATGTCCGGGGTTAAATAAAGCGATATGGAACATTAAGGTTTTCGACAATGCGGAATATAATCCAGTGATGAATACCAGCATCAAAAAATGGGAATCCTTGCAACGTTTTGAACCGAAGGGACTGTTGGTGGATTTAAACTTTGATCATCTTCGGATAGGATCAATAGCAGGGCATGTTCAAAATAATGGAAAATTAGCTGGTGTGTTTTCTGCTAACGGAACAAATAAGCCGGTTACTTCAATGATAGGTGGAAAGAAAGCTTTGGTTTTTTCTGGCACCGAGCGCCTATTATCATCCGTTCGTGCGCCTTCATCTATGCTGGGGAACAGTAGTTATAGCGTGAGTATGTGGGTGCTGAACCCAGAGATCGGTAAAGAAGAAACCATCGTTTCGTGGACAGGTAGGGGCGGTGTTGATTTAAGTAATGGTGCGGTAGGTTATGGGAATAGTAAAGGTTCAGGCGCTGCCACACACCTGGGCTGGGCCGATTTAGGATACAGGAATTTACCGAAAGCAAATGAGTGGCATCTGATTACCATGGTTTTTGATGGGACAATGGAGCGGATATATGTTGACGGGAAATTGGATAGGGCAGAAAGAAGGATGCTTTTTGTGAATAAGCTGACCAGGTTTCTTGTTGGCGGAAATGATGACGGAACTTCAGGGTTTTCTGGTGCGTTGGCCGCTTTGAAAATTTATGATGTTCCATTAACCGATACAGAGATTAAAGCAGCTTACACAAAAGGCATAACTAACCACACAGTTCTGTATGCAGCTGCAAAAAACCTTGAGTATGGGGATTTAGCAAACTGGCCCAACAATGGGGCAGCTTTGGGAGAACTGGCCTGCAAGGGGAATGTGGAAGTTGCCGATGTTCATGGAAAAACAGCTGCTGTATTGGCCAATGGTAGTAAAATCCTGATGAGCGGTAACATTACAGAAGTGGTCGATTTTTCAAAACCATTTAGTGCTGTTTTTTCTCTTTTGCCTGCTGTTGGTTCAAAAACCGATCTGTTTTTTGGTAAAGGAAATAAAGCTGTAAGGATAGTGGGTAATGGAAAATGGCAACAGCTAATCTGTTCTTTTTATCAGGGCAAATTCCAGGTAGTTATCAACGGTAAACCGGCCGGTTATGCGCTGGTCCGTAATAATCAAAGCGACCAGCGTATTTTGATTGAATCTTCTGGCGGAGCGCCTGGTGCCACAACAGCAATATCATCAATTTCTATGTACAATTATGGTCTTGATCATCGTAGTTGCTTAAAAGAATTTAATTTTTGGGAACAAACCTTGAGCACAAGCAACTTAAAAGCGTCATTTACTTCAAAGCCATCAGCAGTTACGCCAAATATGGTCTACATGGTTGCAGATAAACCTAAACTGCCGGGCAGTGATCTGGAATATCTTTTTGAAAATGATAAACATAAAGGGGATGTGAAATGGTTGCGGTCATCAGATTATATGGATTTATCGGTGCTTCCACAAAGCAGTTATAATTATACAGTGAAAATCAGGGATAATTTTGGAAATGTTACCCAAACATCTCTTCCCTTTGCTGTTAGAACAGATTCTTCACAGTTTGTGATCAGAAAACAGCATGGATCGGCCCGGCCGGTTCCGGCAGCAAAAGATGGTTTAACAGGAACTTCCTGGGATGGTTTATTGGGAAATGCAGATACGGTTACACAGCAATCGGGTATCCTAAAGATGGTTTCGCGCAATACATTTTGGGATGGATCGGAGGCAACAGGGCCTTTTGCCTACAACAATGTGGAGGGTGATTTTATCGCCGAGGTAGTGCTTTCAGATATGCTGGGACTCAGGGAGAAGAAAGCCTACGGTGCAAATGAGGCAGGTATAATGGTTAAAGCTTTAACAAATGGAAGAATACTTTTACAAAACGGCATTATGCCAGGCTGGGGCGTTGGAAATATTGTTACCGAGCTCAGTAGTGGTGGCAGAAGGCAGACGAACAACCTTTCTGGATGGGCTTTTTACAGGCATCTGCAGATACAGCGGGCAGGAAATAAATTTTTTATGCGTGGCAGCAGCGATGGTAAGACTTGGGTAGATCTTCCTGGCAGTCCGTTAAAACGAGACGATCTGGGCAGCGCCGGCATACAGGTTGGTGTTTACCATGCTACCTATGGTGATGCTTCTGGTTATGCATCTTTTAGTGGTTTTAAAATTATCCAAAAGAAATAAGGAAACATCGAAAACGTTGGTATATTGCTTTGCTGTACCAACGTTAAATGCTTATTGTTTTGATGATGCCTTTACCTATTGCATATTCTTGCCGTAATAAGCGTTTGCCTCCTTCCCCTTCAAACTAACGCTGCATTCCGCTTCAAACTGATGCCTTATTATGGAGCAAGTGGTCGTTTTTATTGTCTTAACTGCTTTTTTAGATCTAAGTTTTTAAACGCTTAAAATGGTTTTCGGGAGCTTATCCGTTAATTGGGAATAGGAGCTAATTTACAGTTAGTTACCTCCAGTCAGTGCATATAACATTTTGATAATTTGAGACAAATCGACAAAAAGTTGAACAGATAATAATGGCGCTATTCCTTTACTTTGATTTCAATTAACCAAATAACAAACCTTACTGCAAATTTCTTCCACCAGCAATACTATGCTTTGCAGTTTTAATATTTTTTATGAGATACAAATTATTTGTTTCAGATGATTGATAATCATTGGCTTATCTAAAAAACAATAAATCAGGGAAATTACAACTAAAATGATGCTATGCTCAATAAATACTTATCAGTTCCAGGTACATTTCTCGTACCAGAATAAAACAAATCCGTGTTGATCCTGCAGGCAAATGCTAAAATAGGCCAATTTTAGTAGTAATGGTGTTGCAAGCAGTAGGACATTTAGATTGCAATATATTGCTAATCAGATGTTGTTAATGGATCAAAATTATTGCTGTTAACAATAAAACGATTTACTGATTTAGCTTATCTAAATACCATTGACTTAACCAGAAGGGGGTACGAAGATCCTACACAATGTTGTTGGGGCTGCATCTTGATCAATAATGTTTTCTGCAAAAAGTAACGGGTCCTTTCAGATCCGCGGTCGGCGTTACAATTGTAACGCCGAAGAACATTACTATGCCCATTCCAGAGGAATATTGTTTCATGGTGCCAGTTTAAGCAGTATTAAGATCGGGCTATTCGAAAATATATAGCAATACCATAACCATTATTGGTTAGCGTTCAGCGTGGAAAGAAATAATAAAATCCAGTGTAACCCGGCTAAATCCGGATAAAAGCAATATGTATATGAAAATTAAAAACAAGGTTAAAACCAGGCGTTGGCAAATCCGTTGGATGCTGTTCGGGTTGATTGCGCTTTCCTTAACACATTGTAAACATGATGAACTGCCGCAAGAAGTTGGTTACGATCCATCTAAGCCCGTAACCGTCAGCGATTTTTACCCTAAAGCCGGAAGTGTAGGAAACAACCTGGTGATATATGGTGAAAATTTCGGGAACGATCTTTCCAAAATAAAAGTGATGATAGGAGGAAAGCCAGCCAAAGTTGTTGGTGTAAAAAATAATGCCATTTATTGTATCATTCCCGAAAAGGCCTATGCTGGCGATATAAAAGTGAGTGTTCTTGGTGGTAACAATGAAGAATTGGCTTACGGTACCTCAAAAGAACCACTTTCTTATACCAGAAAACTGCTCGTTTCTACCTTTTTGGGGAAATACTATCAGGTGCCAAGTAATTTTGAGGAAAAGGAAGGCCCCTTTAATGATTGTGGTGGATTTAAGGGTATATTATGGCTCACCTTCGATCCTAAAAACTATAACCACCTCTATTTCTCGGCCGATGTAAACAGTTGCCGTCTGATTGATTTCGAGAAGCAATATGTGAGTTACTTCAGAACGGATCTCGATAGGGTATCGATATTAAACTGGAGAATGGACGGAAATCAGGACATGATTGTTTCTCACAACCATTCCAGCGATACCAAAAATGGAAATTATCTGTTCACCCGTGAATCTAATTTTGTTCAGAAAAAAGCCATCGAGGTTTATGCCAGGGGTGTAAACGGTACAATAGTTCATCCGCAGAATGGAGAGTTGTATTACTCACGGTTCAGAGCAGGCGATATCCGGAGGTATGACTTCAATACCAAAGAAGATAAATTGGTGTTCTCGAATCCCTATAGCGCGGTAGCCGTTTACATGGTGATGCATCCCTCCGGAGACTATGCCTATCTGGTCGAATATGATAAACATTTTATTATGCGCACCGATTACGACCGGGATAAGAAAACGTTCAAGACACCCTATACCATTTGTGGTGCAGCGGGTACAGCAGGTTATGCTGACGGCATTGGCACTAATGCACGTTTGAATAACCCTGTACAAGGCGTATTCGTTAAAAATCCCGAATATGAAACGGCAGGAGGCGACCAGTACGATTTCTATTTCTGCGACAAGGCCAACCATGCAGTCCGTATTTTAACACCACAGGGAAGGGTAAGTACATTCGCCGGACGTGGGAACAATGGTACAAGCGGTTATGCCGATGGCGATTTGCGTACCGAAGCCCGTTTCAATAATCCGCAGGCCATTGCCTATGATGATGTGAAAAAATGTTTTTATATCGGTGATACCGGCAATTGGCTTATCCGCAAAATAGCTAAAGAAGAATAATTGATGACAACCAAATATATAATTATGAGATTAATTTTACTAACGTGCATCGTGCTGATTGGTGTCTCCTTTAATGTTTTCGCTCAGGAGGTAACAGTAAAAGGAACAGTAACCGATATTGGCAAACAGCCCATCCCGGGGGTAAGCATATCTGTTGCCAACCTGCCCGGACTTGGGGCAATTACCGACAGTGATGGGAAATTCAGTATCAAAATGCCTCCTTATCAAACATTGGTATTTACTTATGTGGGTTACGAAAAGCAGGAGGTATTGGTAAAAGAGCAGCGCGTTGTAAATGTTAGCCTGAAAGAATCAGATGCCAGTGTATTGAACGAGGTGGTAATTACCGGTACAGGTGCAGAAAAAAAGATATCTATCACTGGGGCCATTACAACTGTAAATGTAGACCGGCTCAAATCTAATCCCTCTACATCGATGGCAGATGCGTTGGCAGGTGTGGTACCAGGTATCCAGGCCATGCAAACCTCAGGGCGCCCGGGCAGCATTTCAGAATTTTGGGTGCGCAGTATATCTACTTTCGGAGCCAGCAATGCAGCGTTGGTATTGATTGATGGCTTTGAACGAGACATGAACGAAATCAATGTGGAAGATGTGGAATCCTTTTCTGTATTAAAAGATGCCTCAGCAACGGCTATTTATGGAAGCAGAGGTGCAAATGGTGTAATTTTAATCAAAACCAAACGTGGCAAGGAAGGCAAAGTAAATATTAATGCAAAAGTAGAAGGCTTTTATAATACACTCACCAAACTTCCTGAATTTGTGGATGGCTACGAGTATGCATCGATGGCAAATGAAGCAAAAATTGTTAGAAATCAGGAGCCTCTTTTTTCGAGGCCAGAACTCGAAATCCTGCGACTTGGTTTAGATCCCGACCTGTTCCCCAATGTAAACTGGATGGATGTAGTGTTGCGTGATGCAGCAAAAAGCCAGCGCAGTATGATCAATTTAAGCGGAGGTGGAAAAACTGCGCGTTATTACTTATCGGGAAGTTACCAGAACCAGCAGGGAATGTATAAGGTAGATGATGCATTGAAAGACTACAATACCAACGCCAGTTTTAACAAGTATACGTATCGTTTAAGTGTTGATATGGATATTACCAAATCTACCTTGCTTACAGCAGGTGTTTCGGGTTCGTTACGGAAACAAAATGATCCTGGAGTGGGCAGTGATGCCATATGGACGGCGCTGATGGGCTACAATGCAATTACCTCTCCACTGGTATATTCAGACGGGAAAATCCCTGCAAGTGATGATGGCGATACCAACCCGGACAATGATATGGACCGCTTTAATCCCTGGGTACAGGGTACCATGACCGGTTACAACGAAAGTTGGAGCAATAACATCCAAACTACATTAAATCTGAACCAGGGTCTGGATTTTATTACCAAAGGACTCCGCTTTGTTGGTCGCTTTGGTTATGATACTTATAACAATAACTATATCAAACGTTACAAGTTTCCTGAACTGTGGAGCGCCAACCGTTACCGCGATACCGAAGGCAATTTGGTATTTAAACGCATAAAAGAGGAACAGAAAATGACACAGACTGCTGGGTCGGACGGCGATAAACGTGAGTTTTTTGAATGGGAAACACATTATAACAATAACATTGGCGACCATAATTTCGGGGCCATGGTTAAGTATAGTCAGGCTTCAAAAGTATTTACTCAAAACATTGGTTCGGATCTTAAAAATGGAATTGCACGCCGGAATCAGGGATTCGCCGGGAGGGTCAACTACAACTGGAAATCGCGCTATTATGTAGATTTCAATTTCGGTTACACGGGTTCTGAAAATTTCCACAAAGACTACAGATTCGGATTTTTTCCTGCCATCTCCGGCGCATGGAATATCGGAGAGGAACCGATAGTGAAAAAAATGGGATGGGTAGATATGTTTAAAGTGCGTTATTCATATGGAAAAACGGGGAACGACAACTTAGGCGATATCAGGTTTCCTTATCTGTATACTTTAGAGCAGATGGCTGCAGGCGGATACAATTTCGGTGATTTTGATTCTTCAAATCCGTGGACGGGTATCCGTTATTCTTCAGTAGCTTCTCCTAATGTTACCTGGGAAATTGCCACCAAGCAGGATCTGGGAATCGATTATTCACTTTTTCACGATAAGTTTAGCGGATCGGTTGATTATTTCCGCGAATGCCGTGAAGGAATTTACATGAGCCGGAATTTTCTTCCCGGATACGTAGGCCTGGAAAATAATCCTTCTGCGAATGTGGGCGAGGTAAAAGCTGCAGGATTTGATGGCAGTTTTACCTATAAACAAAAAGTAAGAAATGTAGATCTCACTTTACGTGGCAATGTTACCTATAGCAAAAATGAAATCTTAGAAAGAGATGAAGAAAATACAATTTACACTTACAAGCTACAGGAAGGCCACAGGGTAGATCAGGCCCGGGGGCTGATCGATTTAGGCCTGTTTAAAGATTATGATGATATCCGCAATAGCCCGAAACAATCCTATGGTGAGGTAATGCCGGGCGATATCAAGTACAAGGATATTAATGGGGATGGTATGATCGATGATAATGATGTTGTGGCTATCGGCGCTACAACCAGACCGAACCTTACTTATGGGTTTGGGCTTTCAGCAAGTTGGAAAGGTCTTGATATCAACGTGCATTTTCAGGGCGTAGGAAAGTCTACTTATTTTATCAACGGATCGTCGGTTTACATGTTCAGTTTAGGTCAGAATTGGGGAAATATCCTTGACGATATAGCCAATAGCAACCGCTGGAAATTAGGCGAAAACGAAGATCCCAATGCAGATTATCCCCGTTTAACCTATGGGCCAAATGCCAATAACTACCGTGCATCTACCTTTTGGCTAAGAGATGGTTCTTACCTGCGTTTAAAAACATTGGATATTGGCTATTCGCTGCCTAAAACCCTGGTGAACAAGGCACACCTCAATAATGTACGTTTCTTTTTTATCGGTACTAACCTGCTCACCTTCACCAAATTTAAACTGTGGGATCCGGAGTTGGGAAGTTCAACAGGGAAAGTTTATCCGCTAAGCAGAACAATGTCGTTAGGGGTATCAGTTAATTTATAAGAAGAAGAATATGAAAAAAATACTTATGGTCTTAGCTTTCGCTGGCATTATTTTAATTGCAGGCGGATGTAAAAAATATCTCGACTCTGATTACCTCTTTGATGAGCGGTTAACCACAGAAGAGGTTTTTACCAATACCGATTATGCAAACAGATGGTTGGCACAGGCTTACTCTTTTCTGGGCAGCAATTTTATGCAGGATGTAAGCAGCAAGAAATACGTGCCCTTTAATTTTGCTGATGATATGTATTACGGTGATGAAAGCGACGGATACAAAAGATGGAAAAACGGACAATACACCGAAAACGGATTGAATGGCGAAAGCAAGGAAATTTGGAATGTGGCCTATAAAGGTATCCGTCAGGCTTCTATATTTATTAATAATATCGATATCAATAAGCAGTTTACAGCAAAGGAAATTGCAAACCTCAAGGGGCAGGCCCGGTTTTTAAGAGCCTACTTTTATTGGGTGCTTTTACGTACTTATGGTCCGGTGCCAATTGTACCCAATGAGGGGATTGATTACACCAAAGAGTATGATGAAATTGCGCAGCCACGGAATACCTACGAAGAATGTGCCGTTTACCTCTCGAACGAACTGGTAGAAGCCGCCAAAGGACTTTCACTTCAGCAGGGGATACAACAGATTGCAAGGCCAACCCGTGGTGCGGCTTTAGCGCTCCGTGCCCGGATACTTTTGTATGCAGCAAGTCCGCTGGCTAACGGAAAAGCACCTGCTGATGTAGCAGCGGCACTGGTTACCAAAGATGGGAAGCCCTTACTTTCACGAACCTACGATGAATCTAAATGGGCCAGGGCTGCGGCCGCTGCCAAGGATGTAATGGATATGGGCCAATACCGTTTGTACGTTGCTTATAAAAAAACAACCGGCGATGCTGCTTATCCGGCAACCGTTACTCCTCCGTTTGATAGTAATTTTTCTAATAGTGCCTGGCCTTCTGGCTGGAGTGATATCGATCCTTATGAATCATATCGTGCTTTGTTTAACGGAACAGTTCCTGCCTATCAAAATCCTGAACTGATTTTTACTCATGGCCAAAACCAGGGGGGCGAAGGTATAAACGTTTTGGTACTGCATCAGTTGCCGCGCCTGGAGGGCAAGGGCTACAATTCGCATGGCATGACCCAAAAGCAGGTTGATGCCTATGCTATGAATGATGGCAGCGATATACCGGGAATGAACAGCATGTACGCCGGGAGACAGGGTTATGAGGGGCGCTATAATAGCCAACCCCGCGCTACGGGTTTTGTAACGCAGGCGGAACTGACCAAATATCCCGAATTAGGCCCTTTGGGCGTTGGGGTAAATAAACAGTTCGTTCAGCGCGAGCCACGTTTTTATGCATCGGTATCGTATAACGGTTCTACCTGGAATCTCCTCAATGCAGAAAGCGTAAGAGATGAAAAAAGTAATGTACAGATATTTTACTATCGGGGCGATCCAAATGGTTATAAAAATACAACCTACTGGCCACGTACGGGGGTAGGTATTAAAAAGTATGTGCATCCGGACGATATCAGCAATGTGGCTGTTACAGCTTACGATCAAAGTCGTATGAAACAAAAAGTTGACCCTGCTATCCGTTATGCGGAAGTATTGCTGATTTATGCAGAAGCCTTAAATGAACTGAACGGATCTTATAATATCCCATCGTGGGACGGAAGCAAAACACAGGTAATTTCACGGAACATTTCTGAAATGAAAAGAGGAATCCAGCCTATCCGCATCCGTGCCGGGTTAGCTGATTATCCGGGAGATGTTTATGCTGATCCAAATAGATTTCGTATAAAATTGAAAAGAGAACGCCAGGTAGAGTTATTTGCCGAAGGGCACCGCTATTTCGATCTGCGCCGATGGACAGATGCGCAATCGGAAGAGTCGGCCCCTGTTTATGGCTATAATGCCTATGCCACTAAAGCGCAGGCAGACCTTTTTCATAACGTGGTTGAAACGCCATCATTACCTTCCATTTTTACACTCAAAATGTGGTTTTGGCCAATTCATTTTGACGAATTGAAACGCAACAAATACCTGACACAAAATCCGGGCTGGACAAATCCTGAATAACAATCATAATCTGCAAAAAATGAAGAAGTATATATATATTCTATTTTTATTGATAACAACAGCAGTATGCTTTGTTTCATGTAATGATGAATGGAAAGAAGAACAATTCGTCCAAACGGCATCATTTAAATCAAATCCGACTGCACAGGGGGTAAGCTGGAGTTATTTACGTTATAACGCCACCGGAAAAGTGAGGTTTAACCTTCCGATTATTATCAGTGGTTCTACCCCAAATCTTAAAAACCGTACCATACATCTCGGTTTAGACCCTGATACGCTGGCAAAATTAAATCAGGAGCAGTATGGGCACCGACAAGAGCTGTATTTTAAACAATTGGATAAAAAGTATTACACCATGCCCCAAACCATAGATGTACCGGCCGGGGTAAGCACGGTTACTGTACCCATCGATTTTACTTTGGGAGACCTGGATCAATCTGATAAATGGGTATTACCGTTACAGATCTTAAACGATCCTGCTTATGATTATCAGGCCAATCCACAAAAATATTATCGTAGAGCTATGCTGCGGATCACTCCATTTAATGATTATTCCGGAGAATATGGCGGTACTTTATATAAAATATTTCTCGATGGGGATACTGAACCCCTAACCCTAAATACCCACCGAACTTTTGTGGTGGATGATAAAACTATTTTTCTGTATGCCGGAATCAGGGATATTGATTACCTGGACCGCAAAAACTACAAAGTGTTTATAAAGTTTACCGATCAGAATATCGATATCCAGAAGAAAAAGTTAGAAATCTGGAGTGATAATACCACAAACAATAAATTTAAAGTCGGTGCAGCACAATCTTACTACACCAGAGATGAGGCCTGGGATCCAAAACTACCATACCTGAAACATATTTATACCACGCTTTATTTATCCTACGAGTTTGAGGATTACACCACAGTGCCCGGGCAAAGGTTAAAATATAAAGTAGATGGTACATTATCCATGCAGCGCGACCTGAATACATTGATACCCGATCAGGATCAGCAGATTCAATGGTAGCTGGTAATTTATAGAAGTCAAGTTTTTAAAACTTGACTTCTATATAACACACTTAACCCGGCTAGCACGCCTGTGCTCCGTGTGAAATATAAGAAACCATGTATTAAGAATTAGGTCGTAGCCTTTAGTTACGGCCTTTTTTAGTTAACAGACCAATGCTTTTCTATATCATTTAATTATAGTTTTATTGCCATATGCCTCAATAATAGCATTAAACGAACTGAAAAGGCAATTTGAAAATGCAGCCAGCGAGGGGTAAGAAATTTAAGCAAGTCCTTCGACAGGCTCTCCACAGGAGTCCTTTGGACAGGATAACAACTATATAATGGAATCGTCATTGCGAGGAGGAACGAGAGCCTGCCCCGAATTTTCGGGGAAGCAATCTTTCATGTTAGTGATCCTGACATAAAGATTGCTTTCCCGAGGTCGGGACAGGCTATCGGCTGAAAAAGCCTTCTCGCAATGACGATAATCTGAGGAGGATTAATTATTCATTAATTTAAAGCCGTTAAAAGTCCCTGTCTGCGAAAGATCTCCTTTTACCACAATACCCGCTCTGTACCCCATTCCCCAGGGCACATATTTGGCTGCTAAAAACTCTGTACGGTAAAAGCTAAGCCATTCTGCTCCTTGTTTTTTATGAAAAAATTCTATCTGTTTGCCATCATTGCTGATCTGCATTTTTAATTGCACTGGGTCAGCTAAATTTTCTTTTGATGTTTTAAGAATCTTATATGTACCTTCAAAATTATCAAAAACAACAAAGCCATCCTTTGAGGCTGTAATTCCTATTCCGCCAAGTTCGCCAGGCCATTTGCTTTTGAAAATAGCACCGCCCAGGCAAATGCCTGTTTTTGCTACATCAGGCTTTATTTCGGCACTGATGCTGAAATTTACGGTTTTAATGTACTGACCCAGAAAGGTACCAAGCGCATGGTTTTCATCAGATGCTGTTAATTTTAAGCCTTTATCAAAAGACATCAATGGTCTTGGTGATTTGGAAGGCCATTGCCAGGCAAGATCAAGTTCTTGATCATTTTCAAAATTGTCGACAAAATTAAGATCGGCTTTTGGCCGGTTGGGGAGGGTTGCATTATGCAATACAGGCCAGCCATCAGCACCAACAATTAATTCTTCTATAATGCCTTCTCTGCCTACAAAAACATCATAATTTTTGTTAAATGCGTGGTATAACATAAATAGCCTGTCATTTGCAGTTTTTACCACTGTACCATGGCCTGGGCAATTCCACTTGTCGTTACTTACCATTATTGGGTTGTTGCCATATTTCTCCCACATACCGCTGTTGAGGTCTTTCGTTCTGGCAATTCCCGTTTTGTAATTGCATTTTGCATCACAGCAGCCACCAACAGAGTACAGGCTGTAAACATATTCTCCCAAAGTAAAAAAACAGGCACCTTCAACCAATCCGGTTTCCCAAGGCTGACTATTGGTGAATACTTTGCTCTTTTGCCCGAGTAATTTTGTCCGGCTATCGTTAATTTCCTGTTTCCAGATCCAGCTTTCTTTGCCACAGCCATTACCATCATTTTTCCAGAAAGCATAAATTTTGCCATTGTGCTGTAATTCGAACGCATCTATGGCACCACATTCATCTTCAATAATAACGGGACCATTATCAGTAAATTTACCACTTTCAATTTTATCTGCATCAATCCAGGCTGTGCCGCATTGCAAACCCGGATTACCTTTTGTTTCCCTGTTGTGCGCTGTATAATAGGCATAAATCCGGTTCTGTTTTTGATCATAAACCAGTTCCGATGCCCAAAAATTATTTTCGCCCCACTGGTTTTTCATATCCTTAAATCCATCCGGAAAAACATGGTTGATCAGTTTCCAGTTTTTAAGGTCGGTTGATTTATATATGGTAAAATATGGAGCCCACTCGTTTGTAGTAGAAGTGGCGTAATACACCTTGCCAACCCTGATGATAGAAGGATCCGGATTATCACCTGGTAGTGCAGGGTTCAGCAACAGGTGCGCAGCGTTATCAGTATTGGAATTTTCGGTTTGTGTTTTTTTTAATCCACAGGAAAACAGGCAAAAGCTCATCAGCAAATAAACCAGGCCAGTACCCCAAGCTTGTATGGTTAAGTTATAGGACTTCTTTACAGCTATTTTATTCGTTTTTTTTGCTGGTTGAACACCATTTGCATATTTTTTAAAAAATGTAGATAATCGAAAAGTGATCATGTATTTCAAGGTATAAATTGTCTTTTTGATATTTGGTTATTTTTCCGAAAATAAACAATTATACACAGGGAGAAAGGGAAGCCAAAGTTGGAGCACCAAGCATAAATGAATGTTTTATTCCTAATCTCTGTAACGTAACCTACTCTTTTTTAATTTGTTTTTAGGGCTTTTTTATGTAATAAGTTATTGATTTTTAGTGTGTTAATTGTGTTTTGTCTGTTTGCTTATACTTTTAATAAACAAGTTTTTAATCTGGTAATTGTTCTTTTTTTTTGGTTTTTGATCAGGTAAAATGAGACAAATCAACAATAAATTGAACATATTTTACAAGGTCCATTGGCTTACTTTGGCATGATAACCAATTATAAACCCGTAAATCAAATCATATTGTAAATGCTATTACTAACGGCAAGCGGATACCAATGAAGCACTATCTACTTATTGTGGTTTTTGTTTTTTAGGCGCCCGCGAAAATAATTGTGAACGTAAATCTTTAAACACATAAAATAACTATAAATTAAATGAAAAACTACAGGTTAATTTACATGCTAATATTGGGCATTTCTGCCGTAAACCTAACTTATGCTCAAAATATAATTAGCAAAAGTGAGAAAAAGGAAGGGTTTAAACTGCTTTGGAACGGCAAGGATGCCACTGGTTGGCGTGCCATATTTAAAGAGCAGTTTCCGGCCAAAGGCTGGGAAATGAAAAACGGGATTTTAACCGTACTGCCATCAAACGGACAGGAGCAGGGCTCTGGAGGCGATATTGTTACCCGGGATGAATTTTCTGCCTTTATTTTAAAGTTTGATTTCAAACTTACTGCAGGTGCTAACAGTGGCATAAAATATTTTGTAACTGAAGAAGAAAAAACCAATCTGTCTGGCATCGGCCTTGAGTTTCAGGTACTGGATGATGAAAAACATCCTGATGCGAAGCTGGGCAAAAACGGTAACCGAAAGCTTGCCTCTTTATATGATCTTATTCCATCAAACAAACCTGCTTCGGTAATTAAAGCAATTGGCGAATGGAATAGTGGCGAGATTCGTGTTTACCCGAACAATCATGTAGAACATTGGTTAAACGGCGTAAAAGTAGTGGAATATGAGCGCGGATCAGAAGATTTTAGAAAACTGGTAGCTGGAAGCAAATACAAAATATGGAAAGATTTTGGAGAAGCTAAAAAGGGGCATATCCTGATCCAGGATCACGGCAACAATGTTTCGTACAGAAACATTAAAATCAACATACTTAAATAATGAGCATGATGGAAGAATCGAGAAGAGACTTTATAAAAAAAGCGGCAATTGCTGCAGCAGGAACTTATGTTGGTACTTTTGGGATGTCGGCCAAAAGTTACGCGAATATTATCGGTGCCAATGATCGGGTTAGGGTTGGCGTGGTTGGTTTTTCCGATCGTTTTAAGGATACGCTGTTCCCATGCTTTTTGAATCACAACAAAGAACTTAATTTTGATATTGTTGCCCTTTCTGACCTATGGAATTACCGACGTGATTTAGGTGCAGAACACATTAAAAACAAAATTGGCCATGGCATTACTGCCTGTAAAAACAATGATGAACTTTATGCATTAAAAGATCTTGATGCCGTAATCATCAGTACACCAGATTTTGCACATGCATTGCACGCCATAGAAGCGGTTAAAAACAAAAAAGATGTGTATTGCGAAAAACCCTTTGCCGAAACCATGGATGATGCCAATGCCGCATTGAAAGCGGTAAGGTCTTCGAAACAGATTCTGCAGATTGGTTCGCAACGCCGCAGTGGACAAAATTATCAGGCTGCTGCCGATTTTATCAAAGCAGGTAAATTTGGCGATCTTACGATGGTAGAGTTGAGCTGGAATGTAAATCAGCCTGGCCGTTGGCGCCGCCCCGATTTGGTAGCTAAACTGAAGGAGCAGGATACCGATTGGAAACGCTTTTTGCTGAACCGGCCATACGAAGCCTTCGATCCCAGGATATACCTTGAATACCGCCTTTTCTGGCCATATTCTTCGGGTATGCCCGGACAATGGATGAGCCACCAGATTGATACGGTGCATTGGTTTACCGGATTATCTCACCCGAGAAGTGTAACGGCAAATGGAGGGATTTACCAATGGAAAGATGGTCGGCGCAATTGGGATACCACTACTGCTGTTTTTGACTATGGCCCGCTTGACGATATGACTAAAGGTTTCCAGGTGGTATTTACTTCCAGGATGCATAATGGTGATGAAAGACCGGCTGAAATCTATTATTCGAATGGTGGAGAATTAAATCTCATTACCAATACCATATCGCCTCATGGAGGTTTAACGGCAAGAGCTGCGGCGGCGATGAAAATGAAACCGAACCTATTGCCCGAAATTAAACTTGCTGCGCCATCAGCTGCGACAGCATCGGCCAATACAGGTGCAGATGTGTTAAGTTCTAACCATATGCGCAACTGGCTGGAGTGCATCCGAAGTAGAAAAGAGCCTAATGCACCTGTTGAGGCAGGCTATCAGCATTCCATCGCCAATATCATGACCAATGCTGCAGTGCGTACCGGTGGGAAAGCAAGCTTTGACGCCAGTCGTCAGCAGGTTATGGTGGAAGGAAAAGTATTCAAATATTAACCGCACTCAATCGATAAAAGGTGGCTGGATTAAATCCGGTCATCTTTGCTTTTGCTTAAATTTCTTCATCCTTAGTATCCTTACTAAGCGAATTCATATATTCCTGGGGAGTGACTTTAAAATACCTTAAGAAATTTTTATTGAACAGGCTTTGAGAACTGTACCCCACCATCTTCGCAATCTCGAAAAAGCTGAATTCATTCTGAGCAATCAACTTGGTGGCTTTTTTTAGACGGGTAACATCAATCAGTTCTTTTGGCGATAAGGCAGAAATCGCTTTTATCTTCCGGTAAAGGGTAGGGCGGCTCATGTGCATGTGCTCGGCAAGCTGATCAATATCCAGATAGGGATCCTGAATATTTTTACGCACATATTCGTCCAGTCTTTTCAAAAATGCTTCTTCAATTTTTGAGTTTGCCACTACACGCACATCTTCGAAAGGCGCACTTGCAAAATGGGCTTTAATTTTTAAGCGGTTCTGGAGCAGATTAGCCACCTGAACACGTAACAGCTGCGGCGAAAATGGCTTTTTAATATAAAGATCTGCACCCACTTCCAACCCTTCAATATGCGCCTTATACGTGTTTTTAGAAGTTAATAATATAATGGGGATGTGGCAATATTCTACGTTTGATTTGATTAGCCTGCAAAGTTCAAAACCATCAATCCCGGGCATCATAATATCGGAAATGATAAGATCTACGATTTCTTTATCCAGAATTTCCTGCGCAACTTCTCCGCTAATTGCCAAATGCAATTTATAGGTGTTTCCGAATACCTGAGTTAAAAACTCAAGAATATCTTCATTATCGTCAATGATTAAAATACTGTCGGTCATATTATTTTATCTTTTTCCAACTACTCAATTTAAATTCAAATTTTTGATGTATAGGCAAAATTAGTTCAAAAACCACTTTGTCAGCATCACCTTCCAATAACGTGAGTGAGCCGTTATGCAGTTCGGCCAACGATTTTGCCAGCGAAAGCCCAATGCCAGTGCCAGGTTTATCTTTGCCATACAACCTGAAAAACGGTTCGAAAATCTGTGCCCGGTATTGCTGGGGAATGCCTTTCCCATCATTGGCGAAAGTAACGTTAAAGCGGCCTGCTGTTTCACCGGAGGTACTGAGCCGAACAATTACTTTGCTTGTTCCATATTTGATCGCATTTGAGATTAAATTGTTAAAGATCTTTATCAACGCCTCTCTATCGGCAAATGCAATGATGTGCGTTTTGGGCAGTTCAAGATCAAGTAAGATATTGCTTTTTTGCGCTTCTTGCTCAAAAGCATTCACCTGTTCTTTTAACAGGTTATTGATATCGGTATTTACAAAATTTAAGCCGAACTGGTGCATTTCAGTCTTACGGAAATCAAGCAATTGATTGGTCAGTTTGGCCAGTCGGTTCGCATTTTTTTCGACCATGAGCAAACTGCTTTTTATTGGCTGCTCCTTTGCCTCCTCCAGCATCATCTCAACAGGGCCTAAAATCAAGGTTAGCGGTGTTTGTATCTCATGCGCAATATTGGTGAAAAATTCGATCTTGGCCTGATAAATCTCTTTTTCCTTTTCGTGTTCGAATAACTGTAATTTATTGAGGTTTTTGCGCTCGATATAACGGTGATAATAGCGTATTGCGAGAAAAAGCCCGGTTGCGATCATCAACAGGTAACAAATGTATGCCGTAATACTTTTCCAAAATGGTGGAAGGATTTTAATAAAAAGGCGGCGTTCTTTTCCGGTCCAGCTCCCTACATTACTTTTTGCCCTTACCAGAAATGTGTAACTGCCTGGAGATAAATCTGTAAAATAAGCTTTTCTATTGTTATTCAGGTAAGTTATGGCCTGATCTACGCCTTTCATTACATACTCATATCTGGTTACTTCGGGAGAGGAATAGTTGAGTGTAGCAAATTCGATGCTGAAATTGTTCTGGTCGTGGGCAAGTACAATCGTATCGGTATAGGAAATTGATTTGCTAAGCGGGCTGTTTTCGATATTTGGAAGAACTTCCTTATTGTTGATCTGGAAACCCGTGATGAAAGTAGGCGGTGCGGTATCTTTTTGCTCAAAATCTTTTGGATTAAAAGAAATCATTCCCCTTACTGATCCGAAATACATCCTGCCATTCGGATCTTTATAAGCAGAACTGAAGTTAAACTGATCGGTAATTAAACCATTTGATTTGGTATAGATTTTAAACTTTTCAGTTTGCATATCAAAACAGATCAGGCCTTTTAGAGAGCTTATCCACAAATGTTTTGAGCTGTCTTCGAGCACACGGAACAGAATATTGGTAGGCAGACCATTTTCGGTAGTGAATTTTTTCAAAACTTTCCTGTCCGGACTAAGCCTAATCAGGCCACCGCCTTCGGTAGTGAACCACATGGCATGGTTGCTATCTTCAATAATGCCACATACCGGAAATTCGTGAACGCTTTTGTTGTTAAGCTTGTCGCCAAAGGTGATGTTGCCATGTTTACCGGTTTTAGGGTGGTAATAAAACGCTCCCCTCGATACGCTACCAGTCCAGATATTACCAAACCTATCTTCCCAGATGTCGTAAACATAAGAGTTTACAGGGATCTGTTTAATCCGTTTAAATGTTCTTTTCTTTTGATTAAAAACAAATAGGCCCGACCCCATATTGTATCCGGTACCCACATAAATCGTACTGTCTTTAGCAAGGTGAATAGAAAGCACAAAATCGCTTGTCTCTTCATTTTCTTCGCCGATGGTTTTAAAACGGTCTATGACTTTTCCCTTGTTAATATCCATGATTTCCATCCCGTGTAAAAATGGACCCACCAGCAGTTGATTATCCAAGGCAAGTAAACCATGAATGTTGGGGTAAGATAAATTGCCTGCTTTACCATTGGCAGTATAATTGGTAAATATTCCGGTTTTTGGGTTGAATTTGTTCACGCCGGCATCTTCTGTGCCAATCCACAAGTTTCCTTTATTATCAGGACAGATTTCCCTTACCGCATTTCCTGAAATGGAATTGGTGCCTAGTAACGGATAATATTTTTCAAACCGTGCATTGTTTTTCGAGAAATAACTCAGTCCACCAAAATAGGTGCCAGCCCACATGCCGCCCTCGTTATCTTTACAAACCGTATAAACGGCATTATCTGGAATAGAGTAAGGGTCGCCGGGGCGTTTACGCAAGTTAATATTGGCATGGGTGGCTAAATTGTAGATATAAATGCCCGATTCGGTAGCAATCCAATATTCGTGGTTTTCACCTGCAGTAATATCACGTACGTAGATATCGGTATTGTCGCTGTTTTTAAGAATCAATGATTTAATTGCACCAGTTTTGGTATTGTAACTTTTTAAGCCCTGTTTAAAGCATCCCACCAGTATATTATTATTCCCCGTTGGAAATATTTTACTGATTGAACGAAGGTTAGCAGGTACATTTTGGCCGATTATTTTTACACTGGTTTTTGAGCCAGTCTGAGGATTGTAGGTTACCAGGGCTCCATCATCATTGCCTATCACAATGTTCTTGTGCTCATCAATGGCTATGCAGGCTGCACTTATATTAAGGTCTATTACCCTGTTATCTTTCTGCACGTATTTAAAAAGCGCCCTGTTTGCTAAGAAGAAAAGGTTGTTTTGATGATCTACCAAAATGGAATTGATGTATTTTTTTAGGTTAGGTTCGAGCGGGGTAAACACCTCTTTAACGGGATCATATTTAAAAATGCCACGGCCTGTACCCACCCATAACATGCCCTTTTTATCTTCTGCAAGGCTAACAATAATGTTGTTGCCAATGTTTCCGAATCTGCTTTTTTCGTTTTTGAAGGTTTTAAACGTATAACCGTCAAAACGGTTTAAACCTCCTCTGGTTCCCACCCAGATCATCCCTTTCTGATCTTGTATAACCGTATTTACCGAATTATGTGCCAAACCATCATCTGCCTGGTATTGCTTAAAATAATAAGATTGCCCTTCGCAGGTAGTAACTGCAAAACATGTACTCCATAACAAGAAAAATAATACCAACCGCATATTCATGTTAATATCAAATATATGTAAATCGGATTGTTGTGTAATCTATGTTTTAGCACCTTGTGATCCGGTTTTAAATAGTTGTTTTGTTGTGATCTGATTATCAGTTGTTTGGGTTGTTTTTGGGAAATGATTTGAGACATATCGACAAAAAGATGAACAAATTTTACGGGCATCATTCCTTTACTTTGATTTGAAATTAACCAAATTAATAACCCTGCTGCAAATTTCTTCTATCGGCGGTACCATGCCTTTGCAGTTTTAGTATTTTTTATGAGAAATAAATTATTGATTCATTTGGCAGCCGCATTTGTGGCTTTAACAGGTTCTTGCCAGAAAGGACCATCAAACGATAGGGATGACATCCAAAACAACGTTGGAAAATTAGCCACATTAAATTTGATTGCTGCTGCACCGCCTTTAGGCACGTTGGTTGACGGGGCAATATACCGGATCCGCGGTATTTCATCCTTACCAGATGGACCCGTGGTTGAGGTTACCGGTAACTCAACGGCAGAAAATGCGGCCATCCAGCAATGGTCGTGGTTTCCTAATAATGGACAGAAATGGAAGCTGGTTAAAACAGATGCCACTTATTACAAACTGATCAATATCACCAGCAATAAATGTTTAAAATCGCCTTCAACAACATCTGGCGCTATTTTACAACAAGGTACAGACGATGGCAGTGATGTGCAACAATGGGCTATCGATTATACGGGCAGCAATAATGTATTTACCTTAACCAACAAGGCTACAGGGATGAAAATGGCCGTTGATCCCGAAAGCAATACCCCTGGCACTAAAATCAGGCAGAAAACTACGCTAACCGGTACGCAGGGGATGTTTAATTTTCATGATACCAATTTCCAGAATCCACTGATCAATGCGAGCAGGGCTGACCCTTATGTTGCACAAAAAGATGGCTATTATTATTTTATGTATACGCGGGGTAATAATATCGGATTGAGAAAAACCAGATCGATGTCGTTGTTATCTACAGCAGTAGAAACTGTGGTATGGACACCTCCGGCTGGTGCGGCTTATTCCTCTAATATCTGGGCGCCCGAACTACATTTCCTTTCTGGTAAATGGTATCTCTACTTTGCTGCAAATGATGGGGGCGACGTTACCCACCGCATGTTTGTGCTGGAAAACGCCAATGCCGACCCTACCACCGGTACATGGACTTTTAAAGGGAAAATAAGCGATCCCAGCGATCAATGGGCTATTGATGGTTCAGTATTAACTATAGGGACAACAAATTATTTTATTTGGTCGGGATGGGAAAATGTGGCCACCAAGTACAAACAGTATATCTACATCGCGCAGATGTCCAATCCATGGACGATTAGTAGCGATAGGGTAAAAATATCATCGCCAACCAACAATTGGGAAAAATACGAACCAAGTGGTTCATTGGGTGCTGGTGTTAACGAAGGGCCGATCATGCTCAGAAAAGATGCCAACAGTCCGGTTTTTATTATTTATTCTGCCAGCAGGTACAGCAGCGATAATTATTGTTTGGCGCAGATACAGTTAAAAGATGGTGGCGACCCCATGGTGCCTGGCGATTGGATCAATAAAAAGCAGGTATTTGTTAAAAGCGATGCGAATGGGGTTTATGGACCAGGTCACAACGGTTTTTTTACCAGCAGTTATACCGATCCGAATGGCGCGTTACATAGCGAAAGCTGGTTTATTTACCATGCCCGCAGTGTTGCCAATACCACAAATGGATCCAGAACGCCGAGGATGCAAAAGTTAACCTGGAATGCAGACGGCTCACCAAATTTTGGAACTGCTCTGGCAACGGGGCTGAATATTCCTGTGCCTGTGGGCGAATGATGGGATTGTAGCTGTTTATAAGTGCTTAATGTGCTAAACCATCCATATCAATTTGAGATAAAACGACAAAGGAATGAACAGTATTTGTAAACCGCATTTTTTTACTTTGATACCAGGAAACCAAATATAAAATCCTGCATTACCGCTTTGCAAATTCTACTTAGCCAATTATGCCGATTTACGATAAAGTTTCGCACATCCAATAATTTAACCAAATATGAAATATAGAATTCTACTCAAAGGAATTGTAACCGTAACTTTTTTGCAGGTCGTGGTATTGGCCATTTCCACAGCAGCGAACGCGGGCAATAATGCTAATGCAGCTGTGGTGCCGAATAAAAAAACTAGACTTACAAGCATAAGCCAGGCCGATATTAGCATAACCGGTAAAGTAACAGACGAAAAAACAAAATCGCCTATACCCGGGGTTTCTGTTAAGGTAAAAAATGGCACCACGACTGCTGTAACTGACGAAAATGGTTTGTACAAAATCAATGTACCCAATGAACAAACGGTTCTTTTGTTTTCTTATATCGGTTACGATGTAGAGGAAGTAACGGTAGGCAATCTTAAAAACATCAATGTGGTATTAAAATCTTCACAAGCTAACCTTGATGAGGTGGTGGTTGTGGGTTATGGTACCCAAAAGAAGGCCGATGTAACAGGATCGGTAGTGAGGGCTAATCTCGATGATTTTAGAAATGCACCCACCACAAACGTGGCCAACCTTTTACAGGGAACGGTTCCGGGTTTAAATGTGGGGCAGGTTAATCGCGCCGGCTCAACGCCAGGAATTAGCATTAGGGGGCAAAATACGCTGGGTGGGAACCAAAATGTACTGATTATTTTAGATGGCGTACAATACAATGGTTCGTTAACTTCAATTAATCCTGATGATATTGCCTCGATAGATGTGCTAAAAGATGCAAGTGCCACAGCAGTGTATGGGGCACAGGCGGCAAATGGTGTTATCCTCATTACCAGTAGAAAAGGCGCCATTGGTAGAACCAGAATCTCTTTTTCTTCTCAGTATGCCACTCAAAAACCAAATATCGATTTAAAACCAATGGCCAGGGATGAATATCTGGATCATATTAAATATTTGTACTATGACCAGGCCTTTCTTGCTCCTGATTTTACGCAACCAAATCCGGCATTCGATCTGGTAAGCAAAGTTGATGCATCGATGAAAGATGCGCAGGGAAACCTGCTGCCCAATGATTTTAGCTGGTATGATGAAGCCACCAAAACCGGAGCAATTGTAGATAACCAGCTTAGTGTTTCGGGCGGAACCGATAAGATCAATTACCTTTTATCGGGCAGTTTAACCAGAAATTCAGGATTTATCAAAAACGATGTTTTTAAAAGAAAAACGATCAGGGCAAACATCGAAACCAAAGCAACAGATTGGCTTACCATTGGCCTGCAATCGTTTGGAACTTTTGTGAATGAGGACGGGGTAGAGCCAAATTTCGTAGATATCAATTTAATGTCGCCCTTAATCCTTCCCTGGGATAATAATGGAAACCTGAAAATCAATCCTTTTAATACGAATGTAACCAATCCGCTGTTAAACTATCAGGCTGATGATTACGACCGCCACAATTATTTCTTTGCCAATGTTTATGGTAATGTACAACTGCCCATTAAAGGTTTGAGTTATAAAATAAGTTTCGGTAACAATTACCGCCTCGATTTTAAAAACATTTCAAATATGTACGATGCTAACCTTACCGGGCAGGCTTCAAAAGAAAATACCACTTATTACGATTATACCTTTGATAACCTTTTAACTTATAATAAAGTTATTGGTAAGCATAGCTTTACCGGAACTTTACTTTATGGTGCCATTGAGCGCGATAATAGCTATACCAGAGCTTACTCAACAGGTTTTTCGAGGTTGAACCTCGGTTACGATAACCTACAGCAGGGTACTAACCGGTTTGCAATATCCAATGCCTGGAAAGAATCCCTTAATTATCAGATGTTGCGTTTAAACTATAATTATGAAAGCAAATACCTGTTTACAGGTACGCTTAGAAGAGATGGATTTTCCGGTTTTGCAGAAAATAACAAATACGGAATTTTTCCATCCCTATCGGTAGGGTGGGATATTTCAAAAGAATCATTTTTTAAAGTTAACTGGGTTGATAACCTTAAGCTGAGGGTAGGTTATGGTGTGGCGGGGAACCAAACCTCCCGTTACTCATCATTGGCCGCTGTTGGTTTAGGGGTATCGTATGTCTTTGGCGATGGTGGTTCAACCCAACTGGGGCAGCAGGTTAATTCGCTGCCTAATCCCGACTTGAGATGGGAACGTACCACTGGTGCTAACCTTGGTCTCGAATTTAGTATCCTGAAGAACAGGTTATCGGGCGTAGTGGAGTATTACAATACGAAAACTACCGACCTGCTTTATTCTGTCAATATTCCGGTAATAACAGGCTTTAATAATTTCCTAACCAATATCGGACAGCTGAACAACAAAGGCATCGAGCTTTCTTTAAACTCAAAAAATATCAATAGTGGTGGATTTCAATGGAATTCTACATTGAGTTTTTCCCATAATACCAATAAAATAGTTAAGCTTTTGGGCGATCTTAATGGCGATGGAGTTGAAGATGATCTTCCGCAAAGTGGGCTTTTCGTTGGACAGCCAACCGCAGTAATTTATGATTACCAGGTAAACGGGATTTACCAGATCGGCGAAAAGATACCTACAGGCTATTCACCAGGCACCTACCGCATTGTTGATCAGAATGGCGATGGGGTGATCAATGCCAGTGATCGGGCCATTTTGGGATCGTCTGCACCTGCGTACCGGTTGAGCCTGTTAAACAACTTTCAGTATAAGAACTTTACTTTGAGCATTTTCTTTAATTCTATTCAGGGCGGTTCAAAATATTACCTCGCCGGCAACACGCCAAGGCTCATCAGAGATGATAACTCCATCAGGAACAATTACCTGAGTGGGATAGATTTTTGGTCACCGGATAATCCAAATGGTAAATATCCGCGATCATTTGTATCGGCTACGTTAAATCCGCCACTTTTCCAGAACCGCAGTTTCGTGCGTTTGCAGGATGTATCGCTCTCTTATAAATTTAGCGGAAAACTGATCGAAAAGATGAAACTTCAGAACCTGAATGAGTTTGTAAGCGGACGTAACCTAGCTACCTGGACCAAGTGGGAAGGCTGGGATCCGGAGACCAATCAGGGCCTCACGAATGATGGAAGACCTGTATTTAAAGGATATGCTGTGGGCTTAAATGTTACATTTTAAATTAAACCGATGAAAAAGATTACCTTCATTATAGTGGCTATTGCCATTTCGTTTGTTTCCTGTAAAAGGGATTTTCTGGACGAAAAACCACTTGATTTCTTAATCACAGATAATGCTTATACCACCGCAAAGGATTATGAAGCGGCGTTGAATAACCAATATAACCGTGTAAGAAGCGAATTTTATAACAGTGGAGAACAACGTCCTTTCGATTATGTTTTTGGCTGCGACCTGGTTTTTGATGGTCAGCCGGCTACCACAAGACATACCAATATGGTTGCGGCCTATTCGCCCTTAAGTACAGAGATTCCACTAATTCACTGGACTTCATTATACAAAATAGTAGCAGAATCGAACACCATTATCGATCGTATTCCAGGCTCGTCATTAACTCCTCCCGAAAAGATATTAATGGAAGCCAGGGCAAAATTTTTCAGGGGGCTGGCTTACCGTACGCTGGCCTATTTATACGGTGGTGTCCCCCTGAATACTACAGAGGCTGTTAATCCTAAAACAGATTATATAAGGGCTACTAAAATAGCTGTGCTTGAGCAGGCTATTAGCGACCTGAAATTTGCAGCAAGCAATCTTCCGGCCATTAACCTGGTACAGGATGGAGAAGTAAATAACCTGGCTGCCTATCATCTTTTGTCGGAAGTTTACCTGGCTGCCGGGCAGTTTCAGAACGCTGTAGATGCAGCAACAAGCGTGATAGGCAACCCGAATGTGGGTTTAATGACCAGCAGATTTGGGGTAAAATCAACAGATGCTACAAAAAATGTGTATTGGGATCTTTTTCAAAGGGGCAACCAGAACAGGAAAAACGGAACCAACAGGGAAGCCCTATGGGTAATCCAGTTTGAAACCGATGTTCCGGGCGGTGGCGCTGTTTCCACAGGCATTTCTGGTTCATATCAAATGGAAAGACATTTTGCACCACAATTTCTGAACTTTAGGCTTTCTGGTAGCAGTGTTCAGCCGTTTTTGTATCCAATTAGCGATTATACTGGTGGCAGGGGAATCGGTTGGGCAATACCGACCAAATATTTTTCGGACGTCATCTGGCAAAGCGATTTTAATAATGACCTTAGGAATGCACCCTTTAATTTTGTGCGCGAATTTAAAGTAACCAATCCTGCACACCCACGTTTTGGGCAAACCATATCTACCATTAATCCACCAGCGGGTATAACTGTACCAAGAAGAGATTTCTATGCTTTTCAATCAAAAGTAACCACCCCGGGCGATCATCCTGATGGCATGTTTCAGGATAAATCGCAGCTGTTGCTTAAGGCAAGTGCAGGCGGAACTTATGCCGATCAATACATGTTCAGGCTGGCAGAAACTTATCTTTTAAGGGCCGAAGCTTATTTGGGCTTAAACCAGCTGGATAAGGCAGCAGCAGATATCAATGTGGTACGCGGCAGATCAAACGCATCGGCTGTATTACCGGCTAATGTAAATATGGATTACATTTTGGACGAACGTATGCGCGAACTCGGCTCCGAAGAAAAAAGACGGATAACCTTGATGAGGCTGGGGCTGGTTTACGATCGTGTAAAAAAATGTAATCCTTATTATAACGATGTTTTAACGACCTATAACCTCTGGCCAATCCCTGCTTCCGAAATCGAGCGAAACAATGGTGCAAAATTGGAACAAAACCCAGGTTATTAATAGCAGGCTATGGTACCGTGCAAATTGCCAGTTGTATAAATCCTACGTTGAAAAATTTTTCCTGTAACCAAAAAGACTTAAACCAAATTATAAATTTATATGTGTAGAAAATTAATTGCCTTATTTATACTCTTAATTCCATCCCAGTTCCTGTTTGCACAGAACAATCTGCTGAAAGATTTTCCTGAAGGATTTGGCCCAAAAGAAGTAGGAAAACGTTTAGCTTACCGCTTTCTCGATAAAAAACACATGCTCCACGCCGGGAAGTGGATCAGCTATCCGGAAACTTTCAATTGGAGCGGAGCACTTAAATATGCTAAGTTAACAAAAGATAAAGTGCTCTTGTCGCGCCTGGAAGAGCGGTTTGAGAAGTTAACCGCTGAAGAAAAGCAGCTATTGCCCATTATGAACCACGTTGATTTGAATATGTTCGGCAGCCTGCCTTTGGAATTGTACCAGATTACCAAAGATAAAAAGTATTTTGACTTAGGTATGCCTTATGCAGATACCCAATGGGCCGTTCCACAAAAAGCAAATTTACAGCAAAAGGAATGGGCTGATAAAGGTTTTTCATGGCAAACCCGTTTGTGGATAGATGATATGTATATGATCACTATTGTTCAGTCCCAGGCTTACAAAGCTACAGGTGATAAAAAATATATAGATCGCGCAGCTAAAGAAATGGTACTTTATCTGGATGAATTACAGCGGCCCAACGGTCTTTTCTACCATGCACCTGATGTGCCGTTTTACTGGGGGCGAGGTAACGGCTGGATGGCCGCAGGCATGACAGAACTCTTGCGGTTATTACCTGAAGATAATAAAGACCGTCCGCGTATACTTAAAGGCTATGAAACAATGATGAAAAGCTTGAAAGATTACCAAAGACCAAGCGGAATGTGGAACCAGTTGATTGACGAGCCAGACTGTTGGGCTGAAACATCAGGATCTGCAATGTTTACCTACGCACTAATCAGTGGGGTAAAACATGGCTGGTTGGATAAACAGGAATATACTCCTGTGGCCCGAAAAGCCTGGCTGGCATTGGTGCCGTACATCAACGAAAAAGGTGACGTTGCAGAAGTTTGTGTTGGAACAAATAAGAAAAATGATAAACAGTATTATTACGACCGTCCACGGAATGTTGGCGACTCCCACGGGCAATCTCCATACCTGTGGTGCGTTTTTGCATTGCTGGAAAAGTAAGTTGCCGAATTACTTACTAATATTAATCACGTGTAATCTTAATTTTAACAGTTAACGTGAAGTAATCGTCTAATTTAATAAAAAAAATAACTTTTGTGCACCGTATTTGGTATAACGCCGGCTGATCTCATACTGACGGCGGGTGCACGAGCCGGTAGTCCTGGGGCATTGTCTCCAGGCTATCTTTTAAAATTGAGTGATAATCTCAACTTATGATCATAAATGCAGCTTAAAGTGTTCTTGGTGAAATATGAATGACGATACACCCATCAAAGTCTAGGGAGAAGGATCAACCTATCCTGTAATAGTACAGTTGAAGATATTAATTTGGGAGGGGTGGCTGGCAATGGGCGCACGGAATATAAAACACGTTTTGTGATCGTCTGATGTCACAGTCAGTGTTCCATTGTGGCTTTTTGCTATCTCTGAAGCAATATATAATCCCAGTCCAAGACCGTTCTGACTTGATTGTACACCTTCTCTATAAAATGGGTGGAAAATATGTGCCATTGCCTTCTCAGGGATTGGGCTGCCGTTATTGGAGACAGAAACCTCCCAAAAATTGCTTTTTACCAATGCTTTGAACACAATAGGAGTTTCAGTCGAGCCATGGGTAATGGCATTCGCGAGCAGGTTGGATATTAACTGAGACATCCGTGAGGGATCACATTCTACAGTTTCACCGATTTCAAAATCTGATTCAATCTGTCTATCAGGCCATGCAACCTTTAATTCATCACTTATCTGATTAAGCAGCTCTTCAAGATTAACAATAACGGGGTTTACGGGAATTCCCCCACCTAAACGGCCACGTGCAAAATCCATAATGTTATTGATCATTTCATACATTCTTTTGGAGCCCGACTGTATGATGTTGACAAGCCTTTCTCCGCGCTCATTGATTCCGGTCCTTGCGAGGAGCTGAGTTGCGCTCATAATTCCACTTAGTGGGTTACGCAGGTCATGCCCCAGTACTGCAATGAACTGTTCTCTAATTTTGGCGTTTTGCTGTTCAATGTTTAACTTATCTTCGGCGAGTTGTTTTGCAATCTGGAGATTTTCTTCATATAGTCTCCGGTCTGAGGCCCTAAACAGTGTAAACCTCATGAAAAGAGGTTGGTTGTTATCTCCTTTTCTTTCATAGCCATTAATGTAAACTGGCATTTTTCCATGACCCGAATTGGCAAGTTCTACAGCTACTTCATCAAAATACCCTTGCATCCGCAACAATGGCCAAAGGTGAGTCTCAAAATAAATCTTGCCACCAACAGCCAGAAGATCAGAAAAACGTTTGCCATGAAATTGATCGGGCGTACTGTTCAACCATTGTGCTGTGCGACTGTTTACGCGGACAATTTTTCCATCCCCATCAGTAATCACAAATCCGCATAGCGCGGTTTCAAAAAAATCGTCAAAATCTTTTGCCAATGGTGATAAATCGGGGAACAGCTTATGATTCATGGAGATAGCTATTGATGGCAGCAATGGTTTCTTCAGGAGCACTTAAGTTCGGGCAATGGCCAGTAGCATTCATGATAACAAGTTTGCTGTTTGGCATAAGCTCATGCATATAATGGCCCACTTCCACAGGTGCGATTATATCATTACTGCATTGAAGAATCAGTGAAGGTACCTTTGCGTGCTGGAGTATATCGCGCTTATCGGTTAAAAAAGTGGTTCGCGCAAAATGCTTGGCAATTTCGGGGTCTGTTTTACAGAAGCTATTTGATAATTCATCTCCAAGCTCCTTTCTATCCGGATTGCCCATGATAACCGGAGCTATTGCCATAGACCAGCCAAGGTGATTGTTGTTCAGGGATTCGAGTAATTCTTCGATTTCTGCTCTGTTAAAGCCACCAATATAATCATCCTGATTAATATAAGATGGAGAGGGGCTGACCAGAATGAGGTATTTGAAAAGTTCAGGGGCAATTCCTGCTGCAATAAGTCCCATGACTGCGCTCACCGAATGCCCCACGAAAACCATATCTTTAACACCCAGTGTGTTCGCAATCTCTATAATATCATTTGCATAGCCATCAAGACTGTTGTATTTCTTATAAGAATAAGCAGAAAGATCTGAACTGCCGGCACCTACATGATCAAATAATATGATCTTGTAGTCAGCCCCGAAAGCAGGATAAACAAAACGCCACATGTTCTGATCACAGCCAAAACCGTGGGCGAACATCATCACTTTCTCTCCAGTTCCTTTGATTATTACGTTATTTCTCTCAATTACATTCATATCTCGATTGTCTGTAAAGATAATACTTTTTAAAACTGAATACTATGTTTTGTTACTGCAGGATACCACCGGTAGCTTTTGTTATTCATATTGCGAACGATAAAGATGTTTTTACGGAATGTATCCGGTTGTAACTCTTCATTTATAGGAGGTTTCTTTATAACTGTGCAATTCGCTGCAGAATTGAATGTTGATATTTCCGAAGTATCCAAATATCTTTATTTCAAATCAAATAATGTGCATATGACTGTACCCTTTATACATTTAATAGCGCTGGTTTAAAAATCATCCGGTTGCAAGGTTGGTTTTTCTTCCAACCATTTCAGGCCTTCCTCAGCCTGAGTGAAAAATACAATTTCTGAATGCTTATCCTCATTTTCAACGCTCTTCTGTGCCGATAGCTGGCTAAATGCACTCTCTGATAATATCCAGGCGAAAAATTTTAAGCCTGCCAGTTCCATTAGCGGCAACCAGATGTTGGCTGCCCAGTCTGATGCTTCTGACCAAGTTCCAGGGACCAGGCGGTTATCATTGAAAACCTTGCTCCGATGATTTTCCTTTAAATATTCTATCATAAGAGAACCTCCGCGTTTGACGGTATTCATATCCTGGTATCCTGTCCATTCCACATACATGATATCGCTACCTACCGGACAGGTTATGTTTATATGTGTGTCCCTGTAATAGCTTTTGGTGCGAATATCCGGATCTATCGAACCGCTGCTGATCAAAGGCAATTTGAAGGAAAATACTGAACCTTCGCCAAACTTACTCTCTATCCAGAAGCTTCCCCCATGACGTTTTATTATATCAGCGGAAATATAAAGGCCAAGCCCAAGCCCATTAAAACGTGTAGAAGAATTGTCGGCCCTATAGTAGCGTTCGAATAACTGTTTAAGGTGTTTGGACTTTATTCCAATGCCATAATCTTTGACCGATATGATGATGTTCCCATCAATTATCCGGGAGTTGATTTCAATTGTTTTGGCATCAGGGGAATATTTTACTGCATTGGAAACAAAATTATGGACTACCTGCTCCAACCTGAATTGATCACCGATAAAGTTAATATCGTTTTCGTTTTCCAATAATAACTTGTGGGATGGATACATTTGATGCATTTCCCCTACAACATTACTAAGCATATCCGAGAAATTGAACGGTTTAGAGTCAAAGACCATTTTTCCTGCATTGATCTTGCTTACGTCCAGTAAATCGGCAATCAGTTTTTCCAGGCGGCTTAGCTGACCGGCCGAGCGCTCTACGTAGGTTTTTATTTTTCCCTCCCCAACCATTCTCAAGAGCAGCTGGTGAAAACCCTTGCTGGTTGTCAGCGGGGTTTTTAGTTCGTGACTGGCTATAGAGATAAACTCATCTTTTCTGGCTTCGCTGGTTTTCTGCGAGTGGATATTTGTATTGGTCCCCACCCAGATATCTGATTTCCCATCCTGTCTGACCAGTCTGGCGATAGCTAGATGCCAGTAATAATTGCCATCAGAAAAAAGAAGACGGAATTCGGTTGTATATTCCTGTCCGGTTTTAAGTGATGCCTCCCACGAGTTGATACTTGTTGCTAAATCATCTTTATGTACAAATGCCTTCCATCCGTAAGCTAAAATCGTTTCTTGGGCATGACCGAAATCCCGGCAGACAGTATCATTCACATAATTGATTTCTCCGGATGTATCTGCAGTCCAGATCTGTTGTGGGATCGCATTGAGCAATAATGTTGATGTAGCTTGGTCCAGACCAGTCTCCGAATCCAGGTTTTTTGTGTTAAGGCTTTTGTTTGAGCCTTCTTGATTTGCTTTGCTATTTTGTGGATTCATGTTCAAATTGTAATGTTACCATTTGCTGACGGATGACCAGACCCTAATCTCGACATAATTTTTGCCTAAGGTACCAGAAACCAAACCAGACAAGCAAAAAAAAGTTTTGGCCAGGCTATAATTGTTGGATATAAACATCTGGACCAGGAGATCAGGATTGAGGTTACAGCGAAAAAACTGCGCAAAATAAAAAGGAGACTGTTTTGGGAAATAAAGCTGCTGGTATGAATCAGTGGCCTTCCGCAAAGATTTGATCTGCTTTTGCTGTTTTGTGCAATGGCCTCGCTATCCGCCAAAGTTTTGGTCTTCACGTCCTCACCGATCATAATTAGGTTTCTGGTCAAAAAAGCCTTTAATACAAAAAAAAACAAAAGCCTGCAAATTGTTGATTTGCAGGCTTTTAGTGTTTTTTAGTGATTTCAGTTACTGATTCCAGTGGAGCCGAAGGGAGTCGAAATTATCGGTGCCTTTATCTGCACTAGCTGCTTTCAGCGAACACAATTTTATGCCGGAAGGTAATTAAGTGAGCTGATAGGGTACACAGTATTCCGTCTGAGCCGTTATTTATTGAATACATCGATCAAACTTTAGCTTTAAGCGGGAGATCACAGTCCCGCTCCTTAAGCATTTAAAATATAATATGTCGCCAGATCTATTGACGAAAACCGGTTGTAGCCGGCCTGCCGTAGCAGTGTAACCAGTTGTCCGCGATGATAAGTTGAATGATTAATAACATGGGCAAAAGTTTGATAATATGGCATTTGCCCGGTGTTGCCATTCGGATAGATAAAACTTACCGACTGACCAAGATCTCCTTCCAGATGGCTTTTGATAAATGCTTCCAGTCCGTAAGAGGCTTCCTGCCAGATGACTATTAACTCATCCTTGCTCCCTGTAAAATTTGCCGAGAGGTAAACCGGATTGGATGCCCTGGTCCAAAAATCTATCCAGATCTTTTCAGCGCTGGCTATGTGCACAGCGGTTTGTCTGATACTTGAAAAGCTGCTGACATTAACTTGTTCCCATTGCTCTTCGGTGATCTGGCTTAACCAGTTAATCGCCTTTTGATCTGCCCAGCTATTGTAAGCTGCCAGATCAGTGAAATATTGTTTCAGCATGTTTTTTTGCTTAGGCTTGCACTAAAGTGGCAAGGAGTTCAGGTAATGTAGTAATGCCCCAGTGTTCAGCGTATTTGCCGTCTTTAACCCTTACCATATCTATTACCTCGATGCTGATCACCCGGCCGGTTGCAGGTACACCTAACAATAGTCCTGTTTGCGTGCCGCTAATGGTCTTGCGGGTAGTAACCAGATCGCCTTCGGCTACCTGGTGATGGATGGTCACTTTCAGATCAGGGATGGCCGGGCGCAAGATGTCATTAAAGAACCAGATCATGCCCTGCGGACCATTGTCCATGCCGGCCGGGGCAGACCGGTTAATAAACGTATTGTCCATAAGTGCGTTGAAGCTGTCGACATTTCCCTGTTCGATCACTTCCTGGTTAAAGCGACGCACTACTGCTTTGTTGTTTTTGGTCATCGTTTCCATATATTCATGTTTTGATGATACAAAGGTACCAGCCGGCAGGAGTACAGGTTAGGGCGGGACGTTCAGGTGCTAGGGCAAAACGTTCAAATGTTGGTCCTGGTAATCGCTTGGCGTAGTACCAAAATGGTTACGGAAAGCCCCGGAAAAACTGGAGTGATTCTGATAGCCAACCTTCAGGTAAACACCCGAAGGGCTTTCTGCTCCGGATCTGAGCAACCCGGCAGCCAGTTCCAGCTTTCGGGTGAGCAGCCATTTTTGAGGGGTGGTATGATAAATATCGCTAAACCTTCTTTTAAAGGTGGACGTGCTTATGTGGCAGAGGAACGCCAGTTCTTCAACAGTGATCAGCTGACCAACATGACTTTCCACTACTTTTTTGATCTGCAGTTGTTCCCGGTCTTTTGTAATGATTTGAATAGCCCTGAACCGCTCGGGGTCGGAATGTAAAAGATACAAGAGCAGCTCTTCCAACTTGATCAGTCTGACCGCTGCCGGGAGCCCGCTTTCCGTAGTGATCAACGCCTGCACTGACGCAATAAATTGTTTAATAAAATTATCCTGTTTAAAAATGAGGAAAGGTTGTTTGCCTTTTAATGGTATAACGCTTTGCAGTAAGTGGTCATACTTGATGAGAAAGCGGTTGAACAACTCATTACTGAAGTAAAACAGGATGCTGCTGAACTGCTTTCCGCCAGTTAAAAGCTCTGAAGTAAGGACGTTCCCGGTTGATAGTACCACCAGTTCACCTGCGTTCACCACAGCTGTTGCATCTGGATAAACAACGGTCTTGGTACCGCTGACCAGTAGGTTGATCATATTTTGATTTAAGACGATCCTGTTCTTTACAGCATCTTTGCCGGAGGTGTAACAACGGATCACTACTTCATCTGCACCAGTGGAAGAACCATCTAAAATATCATCGGGTAAATAAAAGGTATTCATAATGCGGTTACCTTTTTATAACGTTTACGGGAAGCTTTAATTACGGGCATGTTGGTGTTGTTCCAGTCGTACAGGTGCATCGGCGGTGTTACCAGGCTTTCACCCAACGGGTTTAAGGCATATTCCACCTTAGGCAGGGTCTGTGCGTACATCTTTAAAGCAAGTTATCATCAAAAGTAATAAAAAGAAGATTATGGATTTAGGATTAAAAGGAAAAAGAGCGCTGATCACCGGCTGATCAAGAATCAATGACTCCTTATCGCATGCTTTGGGGAGTCGACCCGGGCACAAAGTCTTTTCAAATAGCTTAAACTCTTCAACTACCTGAACTTTTTTAAGGCACAGGCAACCGATCTTTGTTTTATGGAAAATAATCAAAATATTGAAAAGACCATTCTCACTTACACAAGTGCGTGGAATGAAACTGATCGGGAGGCCATTCTGGAAAAGATCAGCAAGTGCTGGGCGCCACTGGGCACTTATACTGACCGCTTAACTGATACCATTACCGGGCCGGAGGCGATCACTGATCTGATCATCAGTTCGTACGGACAAATGGGACCACGAACGTTTCAGGTACTGGCAGAACCTCAGGTACATCACCAGAGCGGACGCTTCCGGTGGCTGGCCATCCGCCCGGAAGGACACCCGGTTGAGGGTATGGATTACTTTGAATTTGATGGCGGGAACCGCATTACCCGTATTGTAGGCTTTTTTTAACAGAATATTATGGATATTACATTACCGAATATTGAACCGGGCCAAGGGCCTGTGTTGATGCTGAACATGATCAGGTTCAAGGATAAAAAGATCTATTTTGAACAGTATATACCCGCATTTAATCGTGTAGTGCAGCAATTGGGCATTGAAGGTGTCAATGTAAAACTGGTAAGCGAGGTAGTGGCTAATATTGTTGCCGGAGAAGACGAACAATGGGATGAAATCGTACTGGTAGAATATCCCAGTGCAGAAGCATTCAGAACCATTGCACAAAGTGACATCTATCAGGAAATAGCTAACCCGCTTCGTGAGGCCGGGACAGCGGAATTGAAATTGTATATGACGCGCAAAATTGCCTTTTAAAGGGTATACTTGTTATATGTTTGAGTTGATTTTATCAAATTTTGCGATGCATATCGCACTTGCCCCTGACGAAGAGGAGCAAGTGCTTGCTTTGTTACAACGTAAAACAGTTACAAAACGCAGTATACTGTTGCGGCCTGGAGAGATCGAAAGACATATTTATTTTGTTGACGAAGGCTGCCTGCGCATGTATCATACGGATAAAGACGGGCTGGAACATAATCTCTGCTTTTACCCTGAAAACTGGTGGGCTTGCGATATTGTGAGTTTTTTTAAAGTAAAAGTGGCAACCAATACCATACAAGCGCTGGAAGATACACAGGTCTGCTACTTTTCGTTGCCAGATCTCGAATGCCTATTTACCAACATGCCGAAGTTCGAGCGCTTTTTCCGTATCCTGACGCAAAATGGCTTTGATATGTTTCAGCGGCGGGTAATGTCAAACTTATCAAAAACCGCCGAGCATCGTTACCGGGAATTCCGCAGACATTATCCAGGACTCGAGCAGCGTATAGCCCAAAAGCATATCGCCAGCTACCTTGGTATAACCGCGGCCTTCCTCAGTATGATGCGCAAAGAAAAGAAACTATAAGGGCACACGTTGTGACAAAATTCCGCTATTAATTTTAGCCAAGGGATAATTTATTTTATAAAAATCAATATTAATTTTTCATTGTAAATGGGAGGCATTTAAAATGTTCTTGAGGAACTTTTCGACGTGCCCGATCATTTCAATGGATCCTATAAATACCTGTGTTCGTTGATGGAGTTCTTTTACTTCCAAAAGCCATATAAATGTAAGCTGGTTACACCTGTTAAATTACAGGCCTAATAGGGTAGATATCTATTTTTTGACTACAAGAATAGTAGATTCGGCTTCAATTGTTGAATTGGTTCTTCAGACATTTGAAGAATTAAATCACTAAAATATGAAAATTATCATAACAGGTTCATTAGGAAATATCAGTAAGCCACTGGCCCAGGAACTAATACAAAAAGGGCATGATGTCACCGTTATTAGCAGTAATCCATCAAAACAGGATGAGATTAAAAATCTGGGCGCAACTGCAGCCATCGGTTCTTTAGAGGATCCGGATTTTCTGGCCACAACCTTCAAGGGCGCAGATGCCGTCTATACCATGATTCCTCCTGGCAATTACTTTGACCCGAATTTTGATCTATTGGCTTATTACGTCAGATTAGGAAAGAATTATGCAGAGGCTGTTAAAATTTCGGGCGTGAAAAAGCTTGTCAATTTAAGTACAATCGGCGCTCAGATGAAAGAGGGAAACGGTATTTTGGCCGGGGCACACCATGTTGAATTAATATTAAATGAGCTTCCTATGGATGTGGCAATTACACATATGCGGCCAAATTCTTTCTATTATAATCTATTTGGTTTTATAGAGATGATTAAGTCACAAGGAATTATTGCCGCTAATTATGGTGGGGAACACATTATTCCATTTGTTTCTCCAATTGATATCGCTGCGGCAGTTGCTAAAGAATTAATTATTCCATTTAAAGGTAGAAAAACACAGTCAGTAGCAAGTGAGGACATTTCGGGCAATGAAACTGCAAGAATTTTAGGTGAGGCTATCGGTAAACCCGGGTTAACATGGGTAATTGTTTCTGATGAAGAAACCCTGAACGGACTCATTTCCATCGGAATGAACCCGAAAATTGCGGCTGGTTTAGTAGAAATGTATAGTGCACTTCAGAGTGGATTGTTAGCAGAGGATTATTACCGAAACCCGCCTACAGAGATGGGGAAAGTGAAGATGAAAGATTTTGCGAAAGAATTTGCCGCTACTTACAATAATGATTAAATTAGAATATGGCGAAGGCAAGGTTTCATAAATTTAAAACCATAAGTGAATTTCATACGTTCAGGGGCTTACCCAGGCCAGAGCACCCGCTAATCAGTGTCATTAATTTGGCTGATGTCAAAATTATTCCAGAAGGTGAAAACAGTATATTACTTGATTTTTACTCAATTGCCCTGAAACGAAACTTTGGCTCAAAAGTAAAGTATGGGCAACAGGAGTATGATTTTGATGAAGGTATAATGTTTTTTATCTCGCCGGGTCAGATCTTCCGTATTGAAGTAAAAAAAGATACCCCTTTAAACCAGTCAGGATGGATGCTGCTTATCCATCCTGACTTTCTATGGAACACCAGTTTATCTAAGACTATAAAAAAATGCGAGTTTTTTGATTATGCTGTGCATGAAGCCCTTTTTCTCTCTGAAAAGGAAGAAAGTACAATCCTGGCAATTATGCAAGATATACAACAAGAGTATCATTCAAATATTGATAGGTTCAGTCAGCATGTTATCCTGGCTCAACTGGAGTTATTACTGACCTATTCAGATAGGTTTTATAACCGCCAGTTTTTAACCAGAAGAATATCTAACCACACCGTGCTTAAAAAATTGGATGAAATACTTACCGGATATTTTGAGAGGGATAATATGATCCGAAATGGATTACCAACTGTTCAATACGTTGCTGAAACATTGAATATGTCGCCAAACTACCTGACCGGATTACTTAAGGTGTTAACTGGCCAGAGTACCCAGCAACATATTCATGGCAAATTAATTGAGCAGGCAAAAGAAAAATTATCGACAACGGGTCTGTCGGTAAGTGAAATCGCCTACGATCTTGGATTTGAGCATCCGCAGTCTTTTAGTAAACTATTCAAATCCAAAACTAAGCTTTCGCCACTGGAATTCAGGGAATCATTTAATTAAGCTAAAGGGTTGGACATAATTTAAAGTGAATTTTCTGGTTTAGAAGACTGTTTTAGGAAAAAAGCCACTGGTAGAGATCAGTGGCTTTTTTTTATCAAGCTTTTATATTCCCCATATTAAGCTAGGTAACTGCAAAACATTTTTTGTTTAAGCCTTATTGATTTAGTTTTGATGGTAGCTTTTTATAGGGTCCGGGCAAAACCAGGCTATCCTTTCATGTGCCTTCAGGCCTTAAGCACAGGGCGGGTATCCTGCTGTTATACCTGTTGGGGAGTAAAGCGTATTTCAATGACCCCGATATAAGTGATCGTTACTTAAAATTTCTGCCTCCCGGAATTACGGAGTCTGCCAGATTACCTTTATCCGGTAAATCTTTGCTGCCGGAGTAGGGTGCTGTCCTTTCATCAGATCTGGAGAAAGCGACTGCCGGGAAACCGATGTTTTCTTCCCTGTCGATTGATCGGAGGAGGCTGGTGAGGTCAAAACAGCGTTTGACGATCACGTGGATCACTTCGCCTTCTATCTGCAGCTTTCCTTCAACCATAAGCAGCCGTGCCTGGATGATTTCTTTTCGGAATTTTTCGAACAGGTTTTCAAATACGACCAGGTTGGTAAATCCTGTTTCATCCTCAATGGTGATAAAACAGACGCCTTTGGCTGTACCGGGCCGCTGGCGGACCAGGACGAGGCCTGCTACTTTGACGGTCTGCCCGTCTTTTGCCCGGGCAAGGTCCTGGGTTGGCAAAACGCGGAGGAGGTTTAACTGTTCACGTACAAAACTGACCGGATGTGCTTTTAGTGATAGGGATGTTGAGGCATAGTCCCGGATCACATGCTCGCCTTTGCTCATCAGGGGTAGGGTGGCCTGTGTTTCCAGGCTGCTTTCCGGGGGCTGGTTTTCAAAGAGTGCAACCGGACGGTCAGCCATGGCGGATACTTCCCAAAGGGCCTGTCTTCTGTCCAGACCAATGGAGCGGAAAGCATCGGCATCGGCAAGCCGTTCCAGTGCAGATAGGCTGAGCCCCTCATCCATCAGTTCGTGGATATGACGGTATGCTTTTTTTCTGCCATTGGTCAGGTATCCGATATCTTCAGCATTTATGCCCTTGATCTGCCTGAAACCTAAGCGGAGTGCATGAAATTTTCCGGACCTTTCTTCCAGCAGGTTGTCCCAGGTGGAGTAATTAATGTCAATAGGCCTGATTTCCACGCCATGTTTTTTGGCATCGATAACGATCTGTGCTGGCTGGTAAAAGCCCATGGGCATACTGTTGAGCAGGGCTGTGGCAAATACATCGGGATAATAACATTTGAGCCAGCAGGACACATAGACCAATAGGGCGAAACTGGCTGCATGGCTTTCTGGGAAACCGTAACTGCCAAATCCTTCGAGCTGTTTGAATACGCGTTTGGCAAAGTCCTCGGTGTAACCTTTGCCGGTCATGCCGCTGATCAGTTTTTCTTCAAATTTGGCCACCATTCCCTTGGCTTTAAAGGTGGCCATGCTGCGCCGGAGTTCATCTGCCTCGGCTGGGGTAAAGCCTGCGGCAACAATGGCAATCTTCATGGCCTGTTCCTGAAAGAGGGGAACGCCCAATGTTCGTTGCAGGATATCTTTTAACTCTTCGGAAGGATAATCCACTTTTTCTTCTTCATTACGTCGTCTTAAGTAAGGATGGACCATATCGCCCTGGATGGGGCCGGGACGGACAATGGCCACTTCGATCACCAGGTCATAAAAACATTTGGGCCTAAGGCGCGGCAGCATGGACATCTGGGCACGGCTTTCGATCTGGAATACGCCCAGGGTGTCTGCATGGCTGATCATTTCATAAACCTTTGGGTCTTCTTTTTCGTTGATTTTAGCCATGGTCAGATCAAGGTTATAATGTGCTTTGGCCAGATCGAATCCTTTGCGGATGCAGGTGAGCATGCCAAGAGCAAGTACATCGATCTTCAGGAAACCCAATGTGTCGATATCGTCCTTGTTCCACTCAATATTGGTCCGCTCTTCCATTCTGGCATTCAGGATGGGGCAGAGGTCGGTCAGTTTGCCACGTGTGATCACAAAACCTCCGGTGTGCTGACCGAGCTGCCTTGGAAAGCCCGTCATCTGCGCGGTAAGACTGAGTACCTTTCGAAGGAGCGGGTCATTGGGATTAAGGCCCTGTTCGGTAAGTTTTCCACCTTCAAACCATTCGTCGGTAAATTCCCATATCGAACCGGAAAGGCGGTTAATGGTATCTACCGATAGCCCCATCACTTTACCCACATCACGGATGGCACCTTTCTGGCGCTGCTGGGTGACGGTGGCTACAATGGCGGCCCGGTTCCTTCCATATTTATTGTAGATATACTGGATCACTTCTTCCCTGCGTTCATGTTCAAAGTCTACGTCGATATCAGGTGGTTCGTTGCGGGCTGAAGAGATAAAACGTTCAAAGAGCAGGTCAAATTTAGTGGGATCAACTGAGGTGATGCCCAAACAGTAGCAGGTCGTGGAATTGGCGGCAGAGCCGCGGCCCTGGCAAAGGATATGCTGGCTCCTTGCAAAACGGACGATATCGTAAACGGTGAGAAAATAGGAGGCATAGTTCATTTCCTCCACGAATTTCATCTCATGGCTGATGTTATCAGTTACTTTTTTGGGCAGGTGTTCACCAAAGATCTCGTGGGCGCCTTTCATGGTCAGGTATTCGAGTTCCTCTTGAGGCGTTCTTCCTTCCGAGGTAATTTCTTCGGGGTAGATGTATTTCAGGCTATCCAAACTGAAGGTGCAGGCATCGGAGATTTTTACAGCATTTTCCAACGCATCGGGATATTGGCGGAAAAGCCTTTTCATTTCTTCTTCAGGCTTTAAGTGCCGCTCGGCATTCTGGAAAAGCAGGTAGCCTGCATTATGGATGGTGCATTTTTCCCTTACGCAGGTCAGCACATCCTGCAGTTCACGCCTTTCGGGGCTGTGGTAATAGACATCATTGGTTGCCACCAGTGGAATGCCGGTTTTTTTGGAGAATTCGGACAGACGGAACATCCTTTTCTGGTCCTCGCCCTGATAGCTCCTGTTTATGGCCAGGTACAGGTTTTCTCCGAGCCCATCCTTGTAGTGCTGAAGGTCTTCGTAAAAGTCCACCTGAAAATCAAAATTCTCTGAAAGGCTATCGGGCGCGATGGCGATGAAAATAATATCTTTTGAATGTTCAAATATGTCTTTCTTATAAAGTTCGCAGCTTCCTTTTTCGGTGCGGAGGTTGCCGAGACTGAGTAGGGCAGACAGCCTGCCATAACTTTCAGTATCCGTAGGGTAGGCGAGCAGGGATGCACCTTCCATGAGGTTCAACCTACAGGCAGGTATGATCTGAAGACCAAGCTTTTTGGCCGCGGCGTGTGCACGCACGATCCCGGCAAGGGTATTGTGATCGGTAATGGCAATTTTTTTATAACCCATGCGGGCAGCCTCTTCCACCAGCTCTTCAGGGTGGGAGGCGCCGCGCAGGAAACTGAAGTTGCTGGTGACCTGAAGTTCGGTGTATTCCATCGCTTTTCTTTTTGGTTAGGCAAAAAAGCCGTGGATGAACCAGGCCGAATTTTCTGCTGCATAGTGGCCGGAGCGGAAGAGCCAGTAACGGTTCCCTTTTTCATCTTCCACGGTATAATAATCACGGTGTTCCCCTTTTTCCAGCCACCAGGCACGTTCGAGTCTTTCCGGCCCGTCAGCTTTTTTGATGCTGTGGCGCTGGCCCTGATAGATGAAAAGCATCGGCGGATAATCGGGGATAGGTGCGGTAACCTCGATCCGTTCCGGTCTTGCCAGCAGCTGTATGGGGCGGTTCAAGGGATTATGGAAACTTATTCCGCTGTCTTCGTTGAGGTCTTTAGCCTGTTTAACTGCCCTTTCCGGCCAATAGTCTGCCTTGGGCAGGTAGCGGCGGATGGCGTTTTTACCCACTTTTCCAGCCACGCGGTCCAGTAACTCTGTCAGTGGCTGGCTGTCAAGGCCAGCCTGGTCACCCCAGATTTTTTCCTGTGGGCGTTCCATTTTTTCGGTCTTTTCGGCACTTAGGGTGAAAAGCTCGATGCCCATGCCTGGTGCAATTCCGGAAATGTTGAGTGCAAAAAGTTTCATCAGGTGTTTTGGGTCATCGCTTGGGCGGTTGGTTCCGATAGCAGTTGATATTGTTTTTCCATCTATCCGGTAACCTTTCAGTTCTGCTTTTCTCAGGCCCAGGCCTTCTGCTTGGAGCCTTAAACAAAGTTTATCGAGCAGTCTTTCGATGGCGATTTCGATAGCCCTGGCTGTGCGGATAGGCTCCATGCAGGCCAGCCTTTCTTCAAATTCCTGAATGATGGTAATTGGGAAGAAGGCTTCGGGTTCATCACCTATGGCCTGCGCTATTTTGATGAGCAGGTTTTCTCCAAACCTTCTTCTTAAAGTGCTGCGGGGCATCTGGATAAAGCGCTCAATCCTGTTTAAGCCTAGTTTGTGCAGTTTTTCGGTGGTTTCACCGGGAATCCTGAGTGCTGCTGGTGGAAGGGGAAGTAAAGCAAGATGCTGCTCATGCGGTGCTACGATCTCGGCTCCCTTTCCATACCGGGAGAGTGCCCAGGCTGTGCCGATGGTGTCGGCGATTGCAGCTTTTACGCAATAACCTGATGACTGGAGTCTGCTGGTAATGTGTTTCAGATAGGCTTCTTCTCCGCCCCATAAGTGGCAGCAGCCTGTAATGTCAAGCAGGATACCATCAGGATTGGTAGAAGGGAGTGGGGTATAACGGATGGCCCATCTGGCAAGGCCTTCGAGCAATTTTTCTTTTCTTCCCGGTTTTTCATCAAAGATTTCGAGCTCATGGACAATGGCCCGCGCATCGGCAAGTGGCATTCCGTTATGGATACCCTGGGCTTTAGCCAATTGATTTGTGGCGATGACCATTATACGCCCATGGCTGGCACCCGCGCATACCATTGCCCGTTCTTTCCATTCCGGGCGGCGGATAGCCATCCAGTCCGTTAGCAGAAACGGAAACCATATACTCAAGTATCGCTTTGTCATCTTTATCCTGCTTGAAGTTCATGGATGGGTAAAATCCTGGTGTTTTTCTTTTTCAAGTGTTCGAACGCGCTGCCGGACCAGCGTACCTCAAAGGTACCACCCTCGCCGTTACGCACTTTTAGCAGTTCTGCTTTCCAGCTGGGCTGGCCAACTCCGGGCATGCCTTCGGGTAGTATACTGGGCAATGGGCTGATCTTCCAGCGGGCTAAACAGGTGGTATTGGAAAGAATCCTGGGGCTTTCCCTTAAGAACAGGGCAGTGACTTTGCTTTTTTCGATGACCAGCTGGAACCTTCTGGAAGTGGCAAAATTCAAATCCGGGATTTCTGAGACCACGGCAGCGAGCCCTTCGCATTTAAGGGCTTCTTCGGTTACCCATAAAAGTTCTTTTTCATTTTGCAGGTCAATGAAGATGATGGAAGAGGCTGGGAGTGAAAATCTTTTGGCTGCCGGCGGGAAGAATTTTCTGGAGGCACTGATCCAGATGCAGGGGCTGCCGTCCTTCATCAGTGCGGACAGTATCCCGCTGATAAAACCACTACTGGCAGCGGTCTCTTCCCTGCTTTCCGATATGAATTCATGGATGCCCTGAAGGGGAAAGCTGTGACCGGGAAAAGCAGGTGCAAAAAGCTCAAGACCTGAGATGTTTTGCCAGTTTTTGGATATGGTCTTATAACCCTGCATGGAAAGGATCTGCTCCCTTAAGCCCTCAATGACCTGTTTTTTTGCTGCCTGTTCCATGATCAACCTCCTTTTTTTGAATTACATGGACAAATATAATGCTAAAAATATTAGTATTTTAAAATTATTTTGCACATTTGTATTGGATATGGAACAGCTGAGTTTTTTTAGGGAATCAGGCCAGACACCAGGGCTGCCAAAAGAAGTGCTGGAGTATGTGCCGGGATTTATTGATGCTGAAGAGGCAGATGTTTTGCTTTCATCTTTTATTTCAACTACCCCCTGGGCGCAAAAGGTAGTGAAGATGTATGATAAAGAAGTTATTACCCCAAGGCTTTCCGCATGGTACGGGGATACTGAGGTAACGGATTATAATGCCCTTGGAAAATCCACACCTTTGCCCTGGACAGCTGAACTTTTAAAACTGAAAGCTTCGGTCGAAGCAACAGCAGGGATGAGCTTTAATAGTGTACTGCTTAACTATTACCGGGATGGACAGGATTCGGTTGCCTGGCATAGTGACAACGAAACGGTGATGGGTTCAGACCCCGTTATCGCATCTGTCTCGTTCGGGCAGGTAAGGGGCTTTGATATCCGCCGGAAAACTGATCACGCTGAAAAATATACCGTCAGGCTTGAGCATGGTTCGCTGCTGCTAATGAAAGGAGACCTGCAGACCAAATGGGATCATAGGATTGCAAAATCAACAAGACCGATGGGGCCAAGGGTTAATCTGACTTTTAGGAAAATCATTGGGGCTTAAAATCCCATACAATTGCATGATTATCTGGTTATCGCCATGGGATCTTCAGGGCTAAAGAGCCTAAGAGTATAGAAGAGGAATGCTATTCAAAGGTTCTAGGCCCATCAATTACATATATATTCTTGACAAAGTTCCGATTAAATCTACGCTGTCCCGAACCTTTCGCCAAATAAATTGTTGAACCATAAAAAGCACTAATGAAAACTACAGGAGACCGCCAACAGCCGAAAAAAGAAACGGGAGAGCAAAAAGTCCTGCTGGATACTGCCATCACCGCAGAGACGGATGAGCTGGATCCCAGATTCCAGGAGGATCAGACAGTTAATGACAAGCAGGCAGAAGCAGGCAATAATATACCTAATCAATAACAGAACATGGAACAGTTCAGAATAGAAGTAGCAGTAGAGAACCAGGGCAGGTTTTATGATATCCGTCCTTTGGGAAATGCCCGGTATGAAATATCAGAAAACGGCGGAGTAATCGGCACTATTCAATTGGATGATAGAGACCATGCCCGCTGTGAAAGCCAGGGCTGTGAACTGGACCTTCCAGCATTGCATGCCGTTCGAGAAGGCATACAGGCACATGAAGGCTGGGATGAGGCTTTAGGGCACGCCTAGTAAGGCATTACTGGTAACGCAATAATGTCATTGGCGCTAATTCCAAGCCCACTAATTCTGCCATCTTTTTGTTGTTTGTCTTCAAAAACATCTGTTAGTTTTCCAATAAAAAAATCAAGATGTTTGATTAGTACTAGCTGTTTAACATTTGCTTAATGTTGAAATGGGTGAATACGGAACTTGCATAGTTCAACTCACCGCTTGACTCACCTCACATATGCGTTATTTGGTCAAAAAACACTAATGCCAAAAAATAAAAGCCAAATAGAAAGCCGCGACTTTCAGTTCGCGGCTTCAAATGTAATGTTAGAATAACCTAAAATGCTGGTACTTCAGAAACTTTTGTGCCACCAAAATTCTGATATTACTTAAATATCATAAAGGCTAAAATATTTTTTTACTCAGCTGCAGCCTCAGCATTTACTGCGCTTACTGCAATTTCGGTAAGTGCTACGTCTGTTGCTTTTTCATTCTCTAAGGTTTGTCCCAATAAATCAGCTACATCCGAGCGGTCCATGTTTTCAGCGAACACTTTTAAGGTTCCGTAAGTGGCAATTTCATAATGCTCTACCTTTTGTGCCGCAAGGATCAGACCAGCATCACGGATCATTGTCCCTGCGTCAGTATCTTCGATGATACCGTTTGCTTCTTCAAGTAACCCTGCCATAGCATCACATTTTTTTGCTGCAGGTTTCTCATCAAGCAATTCAAATACCTTTTCCAGGGTATCAATGTGAGTTTGGGTTTCCTGAGTATGTTTTTCAAACGCTGTGGCCAATTCTGGGCTTGTAGCAGCTTTTTTCATTTTTGGAAGCGCTTTTACCAGGTGTTTCTCCGCCCAATATATGTCCTTTAATTCGTCAATGAAGAACTCATGGAATTCACCTGGTTCAATTTTACCTGTGGCATTGCCACTGTTTTTTTTTGTTGTCGTTCTGCCGGTATTCTGAGCGGCTGCCGCTTTTGTTGGAGTTGCCATATGTTCTTATGTTTAGTTATTTTGTATAGTATGAACCTGAAGAGCAGAGAAATGGTTTGAGAAATTGCGTAAACAGGTAGTTGGCATTTGTTGATAGGTATTTATAACCTCTCCATTTTTTGAGAGGTTAGTTTATCCAGGAAATATCTACTTTTGCGTTTCCGCGAACAAAGCTTTCCAGTTCTCCCTTTTTGCCTCTAATGACTTTGAGTTCCTTGCCGTCTGCCACTAAAGTAAAAGCTATACGGCTTAAATTCTTTGTCCCGCTTACCGGAACGATCCTCGTCCTACAACTGATGTGCTCATCACCCTGCAGTCTGAAACTCACCGACTGCTTCCCGTGCCTCAATGCAGTTATGGGGTAGTCGGCAAAGATGAGAAAGTCCTCTTTGTCCAAGCGGATAAAGTGACGTGGCAATATGCCAAATGCATTTCCCGCCCCGTACACTTCCTGGCCTACGGTGCCGCTCTGTATGTTCCCGTCCTGGATATCTTCAAGGGCAATCCAGAGTTTGTGATCAATCTCGCCGGTCTTTACCTCTTCTGATATCATTTCCTTTGGCAGCATCGGTGGGTAATAATACGGTGCACGTTCTACCAGATAGCGGATAAATTCAGTGCAGAGGAGCCTGATGCTTGGCATGATCTCGATACCTTCCGCATGTTTTAAGTAATCGTGCATGGCGCAGAAAACTTCCTGTTCTTCATAAGCGGCAGTATATGGTGCGTCGGCAAGTGGAAATAACGCAAAAAATGTGGGTACATGTTTTCCAAAACCATAATTGCAATCCCAGAGCTGCACATTCTGAAAAATTGAAGCCAGGCACCTGTAGCTCGAGGTTAGGTAGCGTTGGTTTCCGGTTATCTTATATAACCTTAAGAGTGCACCTGCGGCAAAAGCAGTATTATTAGCCTGGTACATAATCCTCATACCGATAGCTTCAAGCTTTTTCGCAGATTTTTCTGCCTCTCTGAGGTATTTTTTGTCAGCAGTGAGTTCATAAGCCTGTAGCATCACATGGGCGTAAAGTCCGGGAACATCCTGTTCCCCGCCTTCACCATCGGCAGTCTCTGCTTTGATAATTTCCAGGGTATCCATTTTATAAAACACCGGCCATTCGTATTTGAATTTATCGGCAACCTTAATTGCGTAGCCGATTGAATCAAGGAACAGGTCTTTTGCAGTGTGGTCACCCTTTAGGGCTAATCTGGAAAGGTTGAGCAGGGGATGGTGCAGGTACCAGGAATCCATAACCATTGGCATCTTCTGCTCTTCATCTCCTTTAAGTTTATCCGCTGCTGCAGGATGCCATCGTGTAATTGTTTTAAGTTTTTCGCTGTAAAAAGCAGGCAGGCCGTTTTTGATCTTTTTAATTATTCCAAGGTCCTCGCCGCTCCATTCTACATAATCAATAAGCGGCAAAAGAACGGCAAGCTGTACCATAATCTCAGGTGGGGTTTCATAGTCGCTTACATAGGCATTGAAATAACTGTTGCCACCTACCATCGACCAGCAGCCTGGATTTTCAATCAGGTCTTTCAGCCCTTTTTTCAGGATCTCCGGCCACTCTAAGTAATGGGTATCCGGCCGGGGCATTAAGAGATATGCCGCTGCCAGTAGATCAAGATAATCAAGGCTGAGGTCGCTATTTCTTGCTTCCATTGGTTTTAAACAGATATAGGCATCCGAAATGACAACCTTTTGGCCTTTTTTTAATGGTTTTTCAGTAGTTGCGGGAAGTGAAAGCCCGATTTCTGGCAATTGCCCGGAAACAACCCCAGAGAGTGTTGTTCCAGTCTGCTCGGCGTAAGGGGATAGCGCAGTAAGGTTCTGAAGATAGAGTACCCTAAACATACTCTTTTCTTTGCTAAAATAGGCTATCCCGGAACGCGTGCCGATTTGGCTTAGGTGGAGTTCTCCCCATGATTTGCTGCTATCCGATGCAGATTGTGCAGTTAAGATGTCACGTGCGCAGAAAGGAAGATAAAGATCTGTTTTTGGTGTGAGCAAAGCTTTAAAAGTCAAAAATGGGAAAGCATCTTCTCCGGTATTGATATCAATTTCGATAATGCCGATCATTGTTGCTAAATTGATATGGAAAGCGCTATCCTGTATTTTGGATCTGATGCCTGTAATCCCACCGGTTTCTATCGGGCAGGGGCTGAAATATATTGGATCATTAGATCCACGACTGACCGAGATCCATATTGAACCAGCGGTCTGCAGTACTTGAAATATTGTTGATCCTATAATTGTTTTACCTATCTGGATAGCGTTTTTGAGTTCTGCCATCGCGGAGATTGCCCAGGGCGATAATCCTTTCATTGCCTAATTGTTCTGTTTAACCTACAAAACCTATTTTTCTATTGTATTGTTTTGCTTTCATGAGTAGGAGAGTTGTAGATTGCATAAACAGGTATTTAGGGTAGTTATATACCTGCTCTGTGCCAGAATACCCGTTTTATTAAAAGCGCAAACCAGATTGCTTTTTTTGATGTGTTTAATGCGGAAGCTAAATTATAACGGCTTCTTAAACAGTTAACAAAACAGCAAGCTTATGTTTCATCATTCAAAAGACCTACAGTTTAATGCAAGGGTTTCCAGGCCTGACCCGGTTTTTGCCAATATTTTATTAGAACAGTTCGGCGGCGAGAACGGCGAGCTGGCAGCGGCCATGCAATATTTTACGCAGGCATTTGGTGCCAAGCAGCCCCATCCCGATAAATATGATATGCTGATGGATATCGCTACCGAAGAGTTCTCCCATCTGGAAATTGTCGGTGCAACCATCCAGATGTTACTAAAGGGCGTAAATGGGGAGCTTAAGGATGCCGCAGATTCCTCAGAGATCATGCAGGTACTTGATGGCAAGGCAGCAAAAGAAAACATCATCCATTCAGCGCTTACTGCCAACCCGCATTTTGTAATGCTCAGCAGCGGCGGACCCAGACTGGCAAACAGCCAGGGTATCCCATGGTGTGCATCTTATATCCATTCAAATGGCGATCTAACTGTTGACCTGAGATCAAATCTGGCATCTGAGTCCCGGGCCAAACTGGTTTATGAACACCTGATGAAATTTACCGATGACCCTTATGTGAGGGAGACCCTTTCCTTTCTGATGACCAGGGAAGTTGCCCATTTTAAGATGTTCGAAGCAGCATTGGATACCATTCAACCGAACTTTCCCCCAGGTGTATTGCAGGCCGACCCACGGTTCACTCAACAATATTTTAACCTTTCTCCAGAAAATTCATTTACAGGTACCTGGAATAAGGGTGAAATGCCGGGAATGGGTAAAGAATGGGAATTGATAGCAGATCCAGTCGCATTTGTCAAAGAGACCGAAGGACTTACCGATCTTCCCGAACGTAAGGCAGAAGAACTTGAGGCAACAGAGGCCATGAATATTAAAATGAGTGAAGAAAAAAGTGCCGAAGTCAAATCTTCAGAACCTGAAGGAATTGCACAATGGAGCGAATACAATAAAGATTAATATTCCGGGAGCGGATCTAATAGGCCAAACGTTATCATAACGTTTGGCCTTTATTGCATATGGCCCCCTAATTTCGGCAGATTGAGCAGCGCGATCTAAAACTTTATGGAATGTGGCGTGTTATTTAGAATATGACTATTCCGACAACACAAAACAGCTTTGTCCCGATTGCGTCAATCCATAATGAAAAAAATTATTTTAGCAGAAGATCACAAAGTCATCAGGGACGGACTTAAAATGCTTCTGGAATCTACAGGCGAATACCAGATTGTTTTTACCGCAGGGAACGGACAGGAGGTACTCGATGCACTGGATCAGGGGTGCCAGGCAGATCTGATCGTTTCTGATATTGGAATGCCCATTGTTGATGGGATAACAATGGTACGGATAATTAAAGAAAAAGGTTTTAATGTCCCTGTATTGTTTGTTTCTATGCTTGAAGATGAATCACATTTATATCAGGCCATGAGCGGGGGAGCAATGGGTTTCCTTACCAAATCTGTAAATTCAAATGAACTGTTTTTCGCACTTTCAAAGGTTTTTTCGGGCGAACGCTATGTCTGTTCATGCCTTTCAATTAAGCTGGTTGATAAAATGATTGAAAAATCACTTCCAGTATCTATTGGCATTCAGGGATCTGAATTTTCTTCAAGGGAAATTGAAATTCTTGAGCTGATCGGTCAGGGATTGACCAACTCTGAAATTGCAGATAAACTTTTCATTTCCCGTAGGACTGTGGAAGGCCACCGTCAAAACCTCATAGATAAAACAGGTGCTAAAAATACAGCAGTCCTGATGCGGTTTGCATATACCAAGGGAATCCTTAGTTGAAGTAGAACAACTTGACAATTTAAGGATATTAGAAAAATGCACTCAAGAAAAACTTAATCAATTATTGGGGAGGCTATATGGTCATGCTTCTTATTGATCTTTAAGGATAAAATTTAGGGTATTAGTCACTGTAAAATGCGTATTTACCACTACCACTTGAGGAGAGATCGTTGTTCCATTTTTTTGACACGGTGTATAAAAAAGAGGAAAACAGGTACTTAGATTGCTTTCCTCTTTTTGCTTATGGTTGGTACTGTTTGAGGTATTTTTTCAGAAGTATCCGGGCTTCATGTATATAGGTTTTAACGGTTCCCAGCGGCAGCTGCATTTCATCGGCAATTTCATGGTATTTATAGCCTTCAAAGTAGCGGATAAATGGTGTAGCATATTTTTCGGGCAGCATGGACAGCGCAAGATTGATATCCTGCATGGCAAAACTACCTACCGAACCATTTGTAGTTGCGCTATAATGAAGATTGGCAGAAGTGATCTCTTCCTCCTTAACGGTGCGGTCGCGTGTTTTTAGGTTTTTTTTGTAATTATTGATAAAGGTATTCTTCATGATGACGAAAAGCCATCCTTTAATGTTGGTGCCGTCTTCAAACTTGGAAACAAAGCGTGTGGCCTTGAGCAAGGTTTCCTGTAACAGGTCATCGGCATCTTCCTGATCTCTGGTGAAATTGAGTGCGTGTGATCTAAGCGAATGCGAGTGAAAACTGATGGTGTCGCTGAATTCTTTCTGTGTCATAGGTTTTTGTTTTAGCGTGTAGTCATAAATTACAAAAGCCATACCACTGGAATGTCCGGTTCCTATCAATATTGAGCGAAACAGGTAGATTTCACATGCTGCGTATTTTTACCTGCCAGTGCCGCGTTGGTGATTGATACCTGTAGATATGCTTCTTATTTACTGCCTAAATAGCCTATTAAAATGTATTATGCACAACAAGTTGGCATATCATGAAGTCAGTTTTTGACCTAGCATACAGTTTGTTTTACATTTATAACTTTATTGTTAATTGCTAATATTTGTTTTGCTCGGCATTTCGGTAAAATGCACAACTTATTATATATTTCAAATTCTACCTGTAAATCCTATAGCTATCCTAATAGTACAATCCACTATAGGCCGTTAATTCAAGCAGAAAAGTTTGGACTTGAAATAATGTTTTGATACTTTAGGACTATTCTAACCAAATTTAATGTAACAGATGTCGTCCGCCCGCTTGTATCGTGTAATTAATTTCTTCAGTAGTATCATTTACAGTAGAATTATACGGATACCCGCGTTGGTCACATTAATTTGCTTCGCTCAAACGACTCAGGCGCAGCACACTGTACAAATTCAGGATAATTCACCACATATACTGCTTTCGTTTGGTCAGATTGATATTTTGGAAGACCCTAAAGCTACGTTGAATATTAGCCAGATAATAAGTAGAAAATTTCAGCATAAATTCCGTTCAAATACACTTAGAATTCCTAAAAATGATAATCCAGGATCAGCTTATTGGTATCGATTTAAAATCAGGCATAATCAGGAGAGCTCCAAACAATGGATACTTGAGTTTTTTGATCAGTCAATAAGTGAGTTGACATTATTTACACCTGATGGATCGGGGAACTACAAGGCAAATTATTATGGGACCAATTATAATTTCTCGAAAAGAGGATATGACCACAAAAATTTTATATATGATTTAAACAATCACACAGATCAAACCTTCACTTATTATCTCCGGATCAAATCACCACATTCGGTAAGTACCATTATTGTTCTGCGGGATCTGAAATGGTTTGTCAGCTACGCTCTGGGAGAGTATTTGTTATTTGGACTTTTCTATGGGATGATTGCTGTATTTTGCCTTTACAACCTTTTGATGTACTTTGCTGTAAAGGGTAAACAGTATTTATTTTATGTGGTGTACAACTTTAGTATCGGTATGTATGAAATGTGTAACGATGGTATTGCTTTTCAATACCTGTGGCCAACAATTCCGCGTATCAATATATATGGATTTGGCGTTTCGCTTTTTTTGAGCAGCATTTTCGGTTTATTATTTACCAGTAAGTTTCTATACCTGCGCTCAAAATCCCCATTTTTTTATAAGCTGGTGATGCTTACCATTCTGTTAAGAAGTATCTTCTTTATCGCTTGCCTGATTCATACACCACTATTTAATTTCAAAGTCATTGAATTTATTCCCCTTCTGGTTGCATTCAGCGCCGGAATTTCCGTACTCTCATCTGGCTATCGCCCGGCGAGCTTTTTAGTATTTGGTTATGGATTTCTGGTTGCAGGTTTTGTGCTCAAGATCTTACTGCTTTTGAAGTGGATTCCTTATAGTACCCTTACCTATTACAGTCTAAGTATCTGTTTTGTGATCGAAATGATATTGGTTTCCTTCGCAATAGGTAATGCGATACGTACACTCCGAAAGAAAAAAAGCAGTGTACAAAAAAGAATTATTGAACAGCTTAGAATAAATGAAAACTTAAACCAGACCCTAAATGAGCAACTGCAGGTGCTTGTCGATGAACGTACCCAGGAAATTCAGCAGAAAACCTTAACCATCGAAAAACAAAATGCAGAGATCTCAGTGATGAACCGTCTGCTGAAAAAAGATATTTCTGAACTCCATCTTAATATAGAGAAAGTTACACGTGCAAGAGTTATGCAAAAGGGGTTGGATTTTGAGGAATTCAGTAGGATATATCCAGATAAAGATAGTTGTTTTAGATACCTTTCCGAATTGAAATGGAGTCATGGATATGCCTGCAGGAGGTGTCAAAATACGCAACACTCCCCAGGTCAGACCTCATTCAGCCGAAGATGTACCAAGTGTGGTTATGATGAGTCGGCAATTGCCCACACCATTCTCCAAAATTCAAAGATACCCATAAACAAGGCATTGTATATGTTTATTCTGATCTATACCTCTAAGGGTACCATGTCTTCCTATAAGTTATCCGAGATTTTAAACATTCGTCAAAGCACCTGCTGGACCTATAATTCAAAAATGCAAAAGCTTTTGATTGATAAAAAAGCTTTGCTTAAGAAAAATTCGGATGGGGATTGGGGAAAGCTGCTTTTGGATCCATCAATTGTGTAATCATCCTGATTGCTACAGCAGGCAGTATACCATCCAACTTCTAATGGCGTTTAAGTTAATACATTCGAATCACAAAATTATTTCTTCTCCACTCCGAATTAAAGACTGTATTGCATATCTAAAAACCCATCGATATAAATGACAGCTTTAACATTTTGCTTAAAATGAAATAAGGTTACTTAGCCTAAGCGGTCTGAATGTGTTCATTTATCCTGTCACCTAAATACGATATCCGATTAGTATGTTTTCGCCACAATTTCAACCTTATACCTCATGCGGTATGTAAATTTTAATTTATAATCAAAAATCAAATGAGCCGGTTATGCTTATTTATCAGCGCGATTGATACCGCATCAGCTTTCCAAAAGTCGTATAGAATTCATTCTCCTGAAAAAAAAATACCGGATAAAGGATGTTGCTCAGCCGTATTAATCAAAAATAAGCATACTTGAAATGGAAACGATGGAGTGCATTTATTAAGCGATACAATTGTTGCTATACCGTATTATGAATTTGCATAACTATCTATTTTATAGGTAGTTATGATTTATTTTTGTTTGGAAAATGAAATATTTAGAATAGGTTTGTATCATCTAATTATTCTAAACCAAATATAAAATGAGAAAAACCATTACCTTATTAATTGCATTGGTTGGCTTTGTATTTACGCTGTGTTTTGGACAAAGCGTAGCTGTTAAGGGAACCATTAAAGATAAAACCGGGGCAGGCATGCCAGGCATTTCGGTTAAAGTAAAGAATGCTCAAACTGCTGTATCCTCAGGAGCTGACGGAAGCTTTTTGATATCTGTTCCGCCTAATGCAACGCTTGTTTTTTCTGCTGTGGGATTCACCACGCAGGAGATTTCAGTTGGCCAGAGAACAAGCATTTCTGTTACCTTGACTGAAGAATCCAGAAACCTAACAGATGTTGTTGTAATAGGCTATGGTACCACAACCAAACGTGATGCTACCGGCGCTATTTCCAGCGTAAAAGCAACCCAGCTTGAAAATGAAAATCCACAAAGTATAGCAGATGTACTTAAAGGTAATATTCCGGGCCTCTCGGTTGGACTGAGTTCAAGTGCTAAGGGTGGCGGTGACTTACTTGTAAGGGGAAAGTCCACCTTAAGTGCAGGAACCTCACCACTTATCGTATTAGACGGGGTAATTTACAATGGGCAGCTCGCTGATATCAATCCTAATGATATTGATGGAATAGACGTTTTAAAAGATGCGAGTTCACTTGCGGTTTATGGAGCTAAAGCTGCAACAGGGGTTATTGCGATAACAACTAAAAAGGGCAGAGGTGAATCTCCAACGATCACTTTTAATACCAATGTTGGTCTTGCTCAGGTTGCTAAAAATATGCGGCCTTACCAGGATGAAGCATTTTTGGCATGGAGAGGAGATGTGTTGCGGAGCGGCGCCACAACCCCAGGATACTTGTATACCGATCCTAGAAATCTTCCTCAAGGCGTTGATATCACTCAATGGTTGAACGGGCAAACCGGCGATCCGGTTGATTTATGGCTCAACAGACTTGGCCTGGTTGCAAATGAGAAGGCAAATTACCTGGCCGGAAAAACGACAAACTGGTATGATGATATCTTTAGAACTGGTTTCCGTCAGGATCATACCCTTTCTTTAAGCGGTAAGAAGCAGGAAATTACCTATTATATGTCTTTAAACTATCAGAAAAACCAGAATGTTATAGAAGGTGGTGACTATACCGCAATCAGGGGAAGGATAAATCTTGAAGGCGAAGCAGCCAAATGGTTAACCTTGGGCATGAACGTTCAATTCGCCGATAGAGATGAAGCCAGAACAGGAGACGGATCAACCGAGGCAGACTGGACACAGATATTAAACTTGTCGCCTTACGGAGATAAATACCTTCCAAACGGGGAATTAAGGCGCATTCCTACAGATGATAGCGGTTTAAATGCCAGAAACCCTTTTTTAAGCATGACATACAATGAACGCATGAATAAGCAGAATACAATTTTTGCAAGCGTTTATGGACGTGTAAAATTGCCTTTCGGAATCACCTATCAACTGAATTTTAGCCCGGGCCTGGATTTCTATAGAACTTTCGATTATCGATCTTCCAGAAATCCGGATGTAGTAACTCCCGGCGGATCTGCAACACGAGCCAACGAAACCCGGTACAACTGGCAGGTAGATAATTTACTTAAATGGAACAAAACCTTTGCTAATATTCACAACCTGGATGTAACTCTATTGGCAAACGCCGAAAAATACCAGACCTGGTGGACACAAGCTTCAAATGAAGGCTTCGTTCCCAGTGACGTGCTAAGTTATCATAATCTTTCGAGCGGTATCAAACCTGTAACAAATAGTGAAGATAAGGTATATACAGGAGATGCATTGATGGCAAGAATAAATTATAGTTTATTGAGCCGTTATATATTAACCCTTTCGGTTCGTAGAGATGGTTATTCCGTTTTTGGCGTAAACTTCAAACGCGCTACATTCCCAGCAGCAGCATTAGCATGGGTATTTACAGATGAAGCGTTCATGAAAAATCAGAAATGGTTAGGTTACGGGAAGCTTCGTCTGTCTTATGGTATTAATGGCAACCGTGATTTACGTAACCCTGATAATGGAACTGTTGATCCCTATGCTGCACTTGCTCAGTTAACGAGTGGTAAATACCAAACCGTAAACGGTAGTGGTGCTGCCTCAGATGTGAACACCGTTCAGATTGGAGCAAAAATGGCAAATTCAGATTTAAAGTGGGAAGAAACTACCGCGATGAATGCCGGTCTGGATTTTTCAATTTTCAACGATCGCATTAGCGGCTCTATCGATGTCTATAACAAGAAAACGAGCGATTTATTAGTTAGACAGACACTGCCGAATGTTAGCGGCTATTCTAATGTTTATTCAAACCTTGCCCGTATCAATAATCGTGGAGGAGAACTAAACTTGAATAGTAAAAATCTTATTAATGGACCTGTCAAATGGAATACCAATTTCAATTTTTCCTTCAACAGAAATAAAATTGTTGCCCTTGCCTTGCCGACAGACGACCCTGGAAATGGATGGTTTATCGGTAAAGATATCGACATAATATGGGATTATAACGTTCAGGGCGTATGGCAGCAAAGTGAATTGGCCGAAGCCGCTAAATTTACAAAGGCAGCCATTAAACCCGGCGATTTTAAGCTTGAAGATGTTGATGGAGATTATGCCTATTCTGATAAGGACAAAAAGTTTTTAGGTTACCGTACACCGCGCTATTTCTTTGCGATGAGAAATGAATTCAATATCTTCAGAAATTTTGATTTTTCGTTTCAATTACTTGCCAACTGGGGGCAGCTTAAACAATACAATTCGGCAAAAAACCAACCTGGTAGTGTAGGCTTTGCCCGTTCCTCATCCTATGTTTTACCATATTGGACGCCCGAAAATCCAATAAACGATTACGCAAGATTAAATTCCGGTTCGAGCGGAACAAGCTATAATGTGTACTGGGATAACTCTTTCATCCGCTTAAACACCGTAGCCGTATCTTATTCGGTACCATCAAATTTGCTTACTAAGCTTCGTGTAAAAAGTGCTAAAATTTATGCCAATGTAAATAATGCAGGCTACTATGCACCAACATGGACATTTTGGGACCCGCAAAATAATGGTCCAACACCAAGATACTACACTTTAGGTCTTAATGTTAATTTATAACTTAAATGAAAATGAAAAAACTAAATCAAAATATATTCATCCTGTTTGCTTTCGCTGCTTTACTCAACTTTTCGGGGTGTAAAAAAGCATTTCTGGATTCAGAACAACTATCCGCTTATGCACCAGAAAATCTAAATAATCTTACCGCGATGAAAGCCGCACTTAATGGTCTTGGATTGGCAACGCGAAGAGAGTTTTTTGGCGATTCTGCTCCATTACTAACGGAATCGATTTTTTCAGATGTTGCTGTGGATGGAACAACCGATAAAAACACACCCGCTCAGGATTTAATTTCCAGGATTACTCCTGATGCCAATCTTAACAGCGATGACTTCAATAAAATAGGCTGGTACTGGGATAATGAATTTGTTGCAGTACGGCAGGCTAACACAATCATTTCAAACATTGATAAGCCAACATATGCATCTGAAGCTGAAAAAAATCTGATTTTAGGATCAGCATATTTTTACCGGGCTTATTATTACTACAGACTTGTTCATCAGTTCGGTGATGTACCATTGCTTTTAAATGATTTGGAATTTCCAAAAGCAAATTTTTATTCCACAAGAAGAGAAGTAATTTTGGGCAAAATGAAAACGGATCTTGAATTTGCTCAAATCTGGGTTACCGATGGGGGCAATAAGGGGGATGTAACCAAAGGTGCTGTTAGCCATTTGCTAACTAAAGTAAATCTGGCACTTGGTAAATTTGATGATGCAATTGCTTCAGCTTCTAATGTAATTTCTGGTGGAAAATACGGTGTTATGACCACGCGCTTTGGAAGCACCGCATCTGATTTGACAAAAAATGTAATCTGGGATTTGCACCGAATGGATAATAAATCGCTCACTATCAATAGAGAAGCATTATTTTTAGTGATTGATAGAGAAGCTTTTGCTGGTTTTACAGCCTTAGGTTCACAACTGATGAGAAACACCGTTCCCGCCTGGCATTTTGCAAATGTAAAAACACCATCGGGAGCGACCGCAATTGTTGATTTGGTTACTGCAGAAATTCCACTGACCAGAATGTACGGCAGAGGAATTGGCCGCTACCGAGGGACGCCTTACAGCACAAAATACATCTGGACGGATAATACCGATTATCGACATGCAAAAGGCATGTGGATGGATATGACAGATTTAGTGTACAATAACCCGGCATTGAAAACCTCAACGAATGCTGCGGATAGAGCCTTATATGGTCAGCCTCTGCAAATGTATTCGGATGCAAATATCAAACAACGTTTTACAAATGGTGCACTTGATACCATCCGTCACTGGTTTGGATGGCCACATTATAAAGTTTTCATCAATTCGACCAATGCTTTAGCAAATGACCCATATTGGACACCACCCCGCGGAACAAATACTGATTGGTACGTATTCCGCTTGGCAGAAACCTATCTGCTTAGGGCAGAAGCTTATTATTGGAAAGGTGAACTTGGATTGGCTATGGCTGACTTAAACGTAGTGAGAAGCCGAGCTAATGCAACGCTGTTAACAAATGCCGCACAAATAACAATAGGAACCATTTTGGATGAGCGTGCCCGTGAATTGTTTTGGGAAGAGCCTCGTAAAACAGAACTTACCCGTATTGCATATATTTTTGCACAAACAGGTAAGCCGGCTTATAACGGTAAGAGTTATAGCCTTGCTACTTTTTCTGATAATAATTTTATGTACGACAGGATTATAGAAAAAAATGATTTTTATAAAAACCAGGTGCCAACCTTACAAGGTGTAAACTACAAAATTGCACCTTACCACGTTTTATGGCCTGTTCCGGCAAGTGCGCAACGGTTTAACACTGAAGGCAGAATTAATCAGAATAAAGGCTATGCAGGATATGACCAGAATGTACCCGCATTGGATAAGTTACCTTAATAGATGATAAAGGCCGTGTGAGAATACATGGTTTTGGTTAGAATGGGCAGTCCCTTAAGTAAGGGCTGCTTTTTTCCTGACCCGGAGGAAATCAAAACATTTTAAGTGCATATATAAATTAATGAGTAACTAAAGCAAAACGATGTACCCTGCTGTCCAGGACAGCAGCGCACGAACAAGTAATATCTAACCAGATTTAAACCTAAACCAAAATTAAAATGAGTGTTAAAATTATAATATCCAAATTAACTGGTGTGGCCATGTTAATTTTTTTCAGCGTTATTTTAGGCTGCTCGAAAGATTCTTCAGAAGCAAACCAGGACATTGTCCACGCGGAAAAACTTTTGGTAAATAAAAGTATGGCAGTGGCTGCCGCTCAAGCTTATCCAAGCAACATCAATACCAGTTTTAATCACCCCGATGGTTCATATTCTTACAGTGAGGCGAGTAGCGATTTTGGTATGGCTGCCCTGACGGGCTGGAATGAAGACCGTGCCTACATATCAGGCGGATGGGCCAGGGCAACCTTGGCTCCAAACGCCGTGTCCAACGGACTTATCGCTGGTGCAGACCTATCTGATGGTGCTGCATATGAGGCAACGTTTAAGGTTCGTTTTCATAGTCAGTTCGATTGGAGTAGGGGAGGAAAGGTAGGCTTTGGCTTTCTTATAGGAGAAGGCAATACGGGCTGTGATATTCCCACCGATGGAAATGGAGGAAGTCTGCGATTAATGTGGTATAATAATGGTAGCAGGGTCTATTTTCAACCTTATGTTTATCACAGAGATATGGCTGGTCCCTGTGGAGATACCTTTGGGAGATCGTATCCGACAAGCGGAAGCCTTGTCAAAGGAAATACCTATACGGTACATCTTTATGTGAAAAGTAATACCGGATCTACTAAAAATGGCTGGGTACAGGTACTTATAAATGGTGAAACAGTATTAGATCAGTCTATTCGCTGGACGACAAACGATGCGCAGCGCCTGATCAAGCGACTATCCTTCCATAATTTCAGGGGTGGAAAGGATGTTGCTGTGTGGGGTTCCAGTCAGACCAGTTACATTTACTTTGATGATTTAGTAGTAAACAAAATTCAATAGCATTTTGATGGTGAAACTTGATAATCACCATCAAAATCATTTAAAACAATAAGGCAGCAAGCAAAAAATAATTCGTTTGTTAATTATATATGAAAAAAATAGCCAGATATCTTTTTGTCCTAAGTTTAGTTCTGTCATCCGATATAGCATTTGCACAAAAAACAATGCGGTTATATGGTGGCTGGGAATTTCTTAAGCAGGATTTAGGAGGGGTCTGGGAAGCTGTCCGTCCTGTCGGGGTGGGAAATCCTGAATCCGTTCCATTATGGGAAAATGTGAATTTACCACATTGCGTTAATGCTACAGATGCGGTAGATCCTGATGTGAATTATTATCAGGGACCCGCATGGTACCGCACAAGGCTTAAAATCGAAAATCCTTACCAAAATGGTAGAACCATTTTGCATTTCGAAGGTGCTGGTCAAAAAACAGCGGTTTATGTATACACGACAAAAGTTGCAGCTCATATAGGTGGATACGATGAATGGACGGTTGACATTACAGATGCGGTTGCCGCATTTAAAAAAGAGGAAGTTTACCAAAAGCAGTTTAAAGGGCAAGTGCCAATCTCGATCCGTACGGATAATTCAAGAGATTTGGAAATGATTCCCTCGGATCTTTCAGACTTTAATGTTTATGGAGGGATTTACCGCTATTTAAACCTGGTTTATGCCCCACCGCTCTCTGTTGAAAAAATGTTTGCCAAGGCTGAAGTGGACGCGCAGGGAAAATTTGGTAAATTAAATGTGAGCGGAAGATTTTATAATCCTGCAGACCTAAAAAATGCTACTATCCATCTTAAATTGATCGACCCAAAAGGAAAGATTGTTGCACAGCAGAAAAAAAAACTCAATAATTTAAATGGCGATACTGAGTTATGGAGCTTGCAGATCAATAAGCCGCAATTATGGTCGACAGATAAACCCTTGCAGTATCGTCTGCTTTATGATCTCGTTTCATCCACAGGCAGTTATAAGAGTGAAGAGAAAATAGGTTTTAGAAACATCAATTTTGCAGAGAAAGGCCCTTTCAGTTTAAATGGAAATCGTTTGCTCTTGCGTGGTACCCATCGGCACGAAGACCATGCAGGCGTTGCGGCAGCAATGAGCGAGGAAATGATTCGCACCGAGATGCAGATGATGAAGGATATGGGCGTGAATTTCATCCGACTGGGGCATTATCAGCAATCGAGAATTGTGTTGAACCTTTGCGATAGTTTGGGCATCCTTGTTTGGGAAGAAATCCCCTGGTGCCGGGGCGGTTTAGGTGGCGAAACTTATAAACAACAGGCCAGAAACATGCTTGCAAACATGATTGAGCAGCATTATAACCATCCTTCCATCATTATCTGGGGCTTGGGAAATGAAAATGATTGGCCGGGAGATTTTGCTGAATTTGATAAAGAAAAAATCAGAGCCTTTATGAAAGAACTTAATGGACGCTCCCACAAACTGGATTCATCCAGGTATACCGCCATCCGGCGATGCGATTTTTGTGTCGATATTGTTGATGTATATTCTCCATCCATCTGGGCGGGTTGGTACCGTGGTGCCTATACCGATTATAAAAAGGTTTCTCAAGATGAATTTGCTAAAGTTAAGCGCTTTCTACATGTAGAATGGGGAGGGGATAGCCATGCCATGCGACATTCAGAAAATCCTGATAAAGCCCTAAGTAAAATTAAAACTGGTGAAAGCGCTGATGAGCGGGCAGGTGACGCTTCATTATTCGGGGGTGCCGCAAGAATATCCAAAGATGGCGATTGGAGTGAATCCTACATCACCAATTTAATTGATTGGTACCTTAAAGAACAGGAAAACATGTCTTGGCTAAGTGGTTCGGCGTACTGGCCATTCAAAGATTTTTCTACCCCTGTTCGTCCTGATAATCCGGTGCCTTACATGAACCAGAAGGGTGTTGTAGAAAGAGATTTCACTAAAAAGGAAGCCTATTATGTTTTTCAATCGTATTGGACCGATAAACCAATGGTTCATATTTATGGGCATAGCTGGCCAGTACGATGGGGTGATGAGGGAGAGGAAAAAATGGTGAAGGTTTATGCAAACTGTAGCGAGGCAGAAATATTTTTAAACGGTAAGAGCTTTGGGATAAAGAAAAGAAACAGCCAGGATTTCCCCGCTGCGGGTTTACGTTGGAACCTTCCGTTTCTTAAAGGGGAAAATACAGTTAAGGTCGTAGCTAAAAAAGGTAAGGTTGCGGTAAGCGATGAAATAAAATTTATCTATCAAACAGAGAAATGGACTAAAGCCGCTAAAATGACCTTAACCAAAATAAATGAGGAGGCAGATGTTGCAACCTTGGAGGTTAAACTTTTTGATGAAGCTGGGATACAATGTCTGGATGCAACAAACTGGGTAAATTTTGGATTAATGGGTGATGGAAAATTGATTGATGATTTGGGAACATCGTCCGGTTCGAGAAAACTGCAGGCTTACAATGGCAGAGCAATTATCAAAGTAAAATTAAATAAAGGCAAAAGTGTTGCTTCGGTGAAATCAGAAGGCATGCCAACCATTTTTGAAATATTATAAGTTATGAGAAGAGCATTGGTTATTTTAATGTTTATTATTTTTTATATCGCCGGAACTGCGTTTTCAGTCAATATTTTGAATACGGAAAAGCTGCCTGTTGATATTAAGAAACAAACTATTGCTTTGCTCAAAAAGCAGATTTTAAATCAGGCAAAATGGGCAATGGAACAAGAGCCGATTACCATCACCGCATCATCTTCGCCAAGAAGTGCTGGTGGCAAACATGATTTTTTTTCGGAAGCAGATTACTTTTGGCCCGACCCGAAAAATCCGGATGGACCTTATATCAACCGAGATGGATTAACGAACCCGGATAATTTTGTCGAGCATAGGAAGGCTATGATTCGTTTTAGTAAAATCATCGGTGCATTGGCGTCAGCCTATAAAATAACAGGCAATGAAAGTTATGTAAAGCATGCGGTTAAACATTTTCAGGCATGGTTTATCAATCCCGAAACCTTAATGAATCCAAATCTTCTGTTTGCCCAGGCAGTAAAAGGTAGATTTACCGGAAGAAATTATGGTATTATCGATACCATTCATTTAATGGAAGTTGCCCAGGGTGCTTTGGTGATGGAAAACGCAAAGGCCTTTGATAAGTCTATCTCCAGTGGAATTAAAAAATGGTTTGCCAGTTATACGCTGTGGCTGAATACCTCCAAACCGGGCATACAGGAAAAAACAGTTAAAAATAATCATGCCACATGCTGGGCGATGCAAGTGGCATCTTTCGCTAAATTGTGTAAAGATGAGCCAATGCTCGATTCGTTGCGCAATAGGTATAAAACCATCTTACTGCCCAATCAAATGGATATAGATGGTAGTTTTCCTTTAGAAATGGCCAGAACGAAACCCTATGGATATTCAATTTTTAACCTCGATGCGATGGTGATGCTTTGCCAGATTTTGTCCATTCCAAATGATGATCTGTGGAATTTTAAAACAGCAGATGGAAAATCGATCCGCAAAGGCCTGGATTATCTTTATCCTTTTATAGCCGAAAAAAATAAATGGCCTCTAAAAGCCGATGTAATGTATTGGGAAACCTGGCCTGTTGCACAACCCTTTTTAATTTTCGGAGCGGTTCAGTTTAATCAGCATGAATGGTATTCCACCTGGGAAAAACTAGACCATGCACCTCAAGTAGAAGAAGTCATTAGGAATTTACCGATTCGCAATCCTTTAATATGGTTATAAATATGAATTTAAAAAATAAGATAACGTTATGTTGTTTGTTATTGGCTGGCTCAGCAAGTGCTCAGCAAGTTAACGTAATGCAGGCTTTTGCAGCAGCAGCAAAACAAACTGATGTTTTGGTTAAAAATGTTGACTCGGCACGTCTGGTTAAACCCAGTCTGGTATCTCCACGAACCGTAGAAAAGGGGCAGTTTAAAATGGTAGCATCGAGAGATTGGACAAGTGGATTTTTTCCGGCAGAACTCTGGTATTTTTATGAATACACAAAAGATAAAAAGTGGCTTGATCTTGCCAAGAAATATACTGCAGATATCAGGAAAGAACAATACAATCGTGGTACCCACGATTTGGGTTTTATGATTTACTGCCCGTTCGGAAATGGCTACCGCCTAACCAAAGATACTGCATATAGAGCAGTCATCATCCAGGCGGCTAAATCGCTTTCCACCCGTTTCAACAAGACTGCCGGAGTGCTAAAATCATGGGATCACAATGGTGATAAATGGAAATATCCGGTAATTATTGATAATATGATGAATCTTGAATTGCTGTTTGAAGCGACCAAAATGACGGGTGATTCATCCTTTTATAAAATTGCTGTGTCCCATGCAGATAATACTATTAAAAATCATTTTCGTTCCGATTTCAGTTCTTATCACGTAGTTGATTATGATACACTCAAGGCAGGGAATGTTCTTCAGAAAGTAACTGCTCAGGGTTATGCAAACGAGTCGGCATGGGCCCGCGGTCAGGCATGGGCTTTATATGGATACACACTATGTTTTAGAGAAACAAACAACAATAAATACTTATCCCAGGCAGATGGAATCGCAGGTTTTATACTGAATAACAAAATTACACCCGCAGACGGTATTCCGTATTGGGATTACAACGACCCTGGTATTCCAAATGTTTCCCGGGATGCTTCCGCTGCAGCAATCACCGCTTCTGCACTTTATGAGCTCGCAAAATATAGTGTGAAAGGCAAAAAATATAAAGCCTCAGCTGATAAAATTTTATCCAGCCTCAACCTAAAATATACCAGTAAATTTGGTGATAATTATGGCTTCATTCTCGAGCATAGTACCGGACATCTTCCCGCAAAATCAGAAATTGATGTACCCATAAATTATGCTGATTATTATTATCTGGAAGCGCTTTTGAGGAGTAAGTAATATGAGAAAAGTATTAGGGTTCGCAGTATTGTCGTATTCCTTTTTGCTCTTCTGATAGATGAATATAGCCGGTATGTTTTGAGCTATAGGCAAAGCCGGGCTATCCGCTCATACAGGTGCTGAGTAGGTATCCGCTGTTATTCCTTTAGCAAAGGAAAAGGTTCGCCCTTGACATTTAGGGTGGTACGAAAAGGTATTGGTTTTTTGTGTTAAATAGCTGTAAATAAGTTGATTGTTGTTTTTTTTTAATGTATGGAATGGCATGGGCGGTGAAAGTCAGGGAGCGGATCGGAAATAATGGTTGAACCTCTGCTTTAGCCGTAATGCCCACTGGCTGTGTTTTATATAAGGGCTGGGCTTTGGTTTATTTAAAGCGGTATCAGGAGGTTTGCAAAGAAATAGAGCGCCGGAAGAAATTACATGCCGAAACAAACGCACCCGCGTTTCCGAACCAGTTCAGGGATGATGACGAGGCGTTATTCAAGCTTTAT
>Ga0163161_10000137_pt1 | contig 68626 bp, 57 predicted proteins | sample S45metaG_FD_129847 | JGI IMG/M metagenome (GOLD analysis project Ga0163161, IMG submission 129847) | Switchgrass rhizosphere microbial communities from Kellogg Biological Station, Michigan, USA - S4-5 metaG | ecosystem: Host-associated > Plants > Roots > Rhizosphere > Soil | place: USA... | reverse complement strand
TCTGGCTGCCGACGGCTCGGATCGCACCCCACTGGGCCAGGCTCTGGCTGCCGACGGCTCGGATCGCACCCCACTGGGCCAAGCTCTGGCTGCCGACGGCTCGGATCGCACCCCACTGGGCCAAGCTCTGGCTGCCGACGGCTCGGATCGCACCCCACTGGGCCAAGCTCTGGCATAACCCAATGCCTATCCTCGCCCGAGTAGGGTTCAAACTAAAAAAGCCCTGCAAATGACGCTCGCAGGGCTTTCGCTTTTCGGAGGAAGTTACTCAACAGCTCAATGAAATCTCACGCCTCTTGATCTGATGGATTACGCCACACCTTAACTTCAACCGTAAATCGATGCCCACCGGTCAACTCCAGCTAATTCCAATTCAGGTCGGCGGTAGAAAATTTCATAGCCTGGTTGCCTGCCTGATAGAAGCTCGCTTCGATCACGACCTCATCCACCTTTCGCAACTGGCTCACGAAATTGCTGTAACCGGAAATGAAGAGATAGGTCGTACTGTTATCACTTGGCTGACTGGCCGAGAAACGCTGAGGCGCCCCATTCCCAAAGCGCACATACACGCTGCACCCATCGTAGCTGTTACAGAGAAACTGACCTCGTTGAATTTGCAAGATCACATCCGATCCCCAGCGGGGGTGTTTGCGAAGCTGCAAGGTAGCGCGCTGCGATCCGGAATAAGGAAAGTCGAATGACAGGGTGCTAACAGAGTCAACCTGCGCATTCAGAATCGGTTTCTGGGTCATTTCGTCTTTGTACGAGTCATATCGCCACACCAGACCCATCTCTCGCTGATACGCTTTGGCCGCCGCCGCATCAGCTTCTGCTTTCTTCTTGATGGCAGCCTGTGCAAGCTGAGCCTAAAGGTCGGCAGCCATTTTCTTATACTCGGCATTCCCCGGGGCTAATGCACTCAGCTGCTCATAGATACGAGCTCGTTCAGAGATATTGTCCGACTTGATCGTCGCCAGGCTCTCAATGAGCTTGGCCTTTTTGGCTTCATCCGCAATGGCTTTACTCTTGGCCTCTACCTTTGCAATGACTGCCTCGATGTCCGAATCACCCAATCCGCGAAACTTGCGAACGGCATCAAAAGCCTCTGTCACCTTGCCTTGATCCAGCAGCTGGTAAGCGTTGGCCTGGATTTGCTGCTTGTTTGCCTGAAGGTATCGAATTGTCTCGTCGCGTTCGGACTGACGCGCCTGCTCGGCTTGTTGCACTGCAATCCTGCGCTGTTCGCTCGCCTCATTGGAGGTACCGATGCCATACATGACCAGGTAGGCCACAAACAACACCAAGGACGCGACAACCTTCAGCTGGACGTCCAGATCAAACTTAAATAGCGACCGGAGACGCTCATAGATGGGCGGTGTCAGTATCCCTGCCGCCAGCAATATGGGAATCGAAGCCAAGGGAAATCGCCAAACGCTGGCAAGAAAAAACAAGAAGAACAGGATTCCAAAAAACCAGGCAAGAGCACTCCCCGCCCAGATAGCCGCTTTTGAGTAGGTGTCAGCGTTCTTCAACGCCGGAGAGCCAATATTCTGAGCGTGAGGCGTGGTCTCAAAAAAGACTTCGTCGTGCATCAAAAATGCACTGGATTCAGGAACAGTCAACTGCGCCTGGCAATGAGGACAATGCCCATGGCGACCAGCCTTATCATCCTTCAGGCGAATGAGTTTCTGGCAGAACTCACATTCAAATTCGATCATGTCCGTCCCTGGAATCAGAAGGTTAGACAGCAATGCCAAACGAGGGTATTCGGGCCAATTGAGTCATAGAATGTTGACCATCATAGTAGACCGATTCCAATTGCTCGCGTGAAAGCCTTGCTGATTCCTGGAGCATGCTCGGAGTAGTGATCCCATGGCATTACGGTATCGGTTGCGTCTGAATGGCCATGTCCAGCGCGTTGATCGCACAAAGGCTTGCGTACTTACGACTGCCCCTGCCGGCGAGCACGAAAACCGTGTCGGTTGTTTCGAAGAAGCAGCCCTCTACAGAGGTCGCAAAATGCGTTCTGAACTGGCCTTGTTCGGGAAGTTTTTGAGCGCTGTCGAATACCATATTTTGGGTGTACAGGATGGTGGGTACCAGGCCTTGCCCCTTCATCTCCCGCTGCGCCCCTTCCTCAAGCATCACGTCGAGGAGCATCCACTCACGCACCACGCAACTGCGTTTTTCAGGGAATGATTCCATAGCGGCCTGCTTCAGTGCCCCATCGTCTAACCCTGAACCACCTAAGACGGTGGCCGGCCCAAAAAACAAATCCCCCAACAACTCAACATCTGTAACGCTCATTTTTTCATTACCACTCAAACCTACCGCTCTCCCTCTGCGCACACAAAGAGGAGCTCTTTCACAGTGCCCTTCCCTTCGCCAACCTGATTGCCGCAGCGAGTTTCTAAAAAAAGCACCTAGCAAAAAAACACTCAGTGATAAACGCGATTCATATAAATATTGCTTCCTCCAGGCACCCAACTGACCACCACGTAGAGGCTGCCGGCGACGGTTCTGAACAGCGAATAACCGTCGATGAACAGCACATCCGTGATCCTCGACGTTCGCATGCTGGTTCCCTCGCGAAATCGCCCAGTGGTATCGCCGTAAACCGTTCCCATCAGAACAGGTGGACTGTCGATGGCGGCGAATAAGTACGCCGTAACGGGCACTCCGAAGTCCTTTTCCATCGCCACAGCGACGGCTGCCGGGACACATGAAAGACTCTGTTGATCAATCATCACGCCGGACTGTCACCAGGGGAGCAACGCTCCTATCACGCAAAAACTCGCCGAAGCCATCGACCATCCAGACCGCCCTTCTTTACTAAAAATAGAGGTTCGTGGTTCACGCGCGTCTGCCCCCGCCGTGCGTTCGGATGGACGCCTTACATGCATCATGTTTGGTGGACACCGCACGGCCAGGCAATGCATTGGAGCAGAGGCTCAGTTGATGAGCGTTCGCTGCACAGATTCGATCTGACTCCCGATCTTGATCTCGATTTACGGCTAAATTGAATGACCAACGGCAGTCACATCGCTGAGCCTCCAAAGCGTGTCGCTGCACTAACGAGCCATTAGATCCACTCGAATGAATATATACATTTGAGTGGATCATGGCAATCGCGGCATACAGCTCTGTTTTTACGGAACGGAAAAATGTCTGTCCGCACCGCATTTGCCGCGACCCTGAAGCTCTTGCGAGCAAAACGTGATCTCACGCAGCAAGCGCTGAGCCAAAAGGTCGATCAATCACATGTCAGCCGCATCGAGAATGAGAAGACCTCACCAAGCTTGGAGGCCATCATTGAGCTCGCCGACGCGTTGGAGATCAGTCCTGTTGCGCTGATGGCAATCGTATGTGGAGTGCAGGACGATATGAGCGCCGGCGAGATCCTGAAGAATGCTGAAAGGGATCTGAAATCGCTGAAGCTGTTGAAGGGTTCGATCCCAATGAAAATGGAGCCGTCCCCTCACCCGCGCGTTACGGCAGCCACCCAAGCGCGAGAGGCCGTCCGGGTGCTCAAGGAGCAAGGTCTTTCGCGGGCTGAGGTTGCAATGAAGCTGGGGATGGCAAAGACCACCGTTCAGCGTCATTGGAATCGCTCGGACTGAGCTTTTTGCTCTTTCTTGTCTCTGACCTCGCCCGCCAGGCAATCCAGACCGTCTTCCAACCACTGCTATGCTTTTGCTCTCCATCCGAACGGAGTCGAGTCATGGCCGAGCAATATTCCCTTCCCGACGTACTGGCAAGACTGTACGAAAACCAACTGGCGATCGAAGCGGCGCTGATGGAACTGGTGCTGCTGGAGGAGAAGCGAGGGTCATCTGAGGCTTGCGACAATGCTCGGGTTGCGCTGGAAACAATTGGCGAGAATGCCGGGCATATCAAGCAGGGGATCGCGAGGCTGGGGAGAAGTGCAGGCACTTCCGAATTCATTTTTCGTTGAAGGATGAACGCGCACACGGGCGGCCCCTCTCCTCCTACTTCACCTGGAGCAAGCGGTGAGCTGGCTTGAGCGCGAAGCGGGCCTTGCGGCTGAGCGTGATGACTATAGAAACGTGATGAGGCATCGACGCGACATCGCCCTGGTGCTGATTGGATTCTGGCGAGGATTCCGCGGGGATGAACTGGCGCGCCTGCAGGTGGAACACACCTAAGCTGAATCAGGGATAGGCATCACCTTCTATCTGCCGCACACGAAGGGCGATCGACAGCATCTGGGGGATTCATTCCACACCCCTGCCCTCAAGAAGCTTTGCCCTGTACAGGCGTATATCAACTGGATCACCGTAGCTTGCATTGCGCGCGGGCCGGTGTTTAGGAAGGTGGATCGTTGGGGCAATCTTGCTGAGGACGGCATCAACTCCGGCAGCCTGATACCTCTGCTTCGCCGTATCTCCAAGCAAGCAGGTCTCTCGGCTGACCTCTATAGCAGCCACTCGATGCGTCGAGGCTTTGCGACCAGGGCTTCAGCGAATGGCTGGGACATCAAAGCGCTAATGACCTACGTCGGGTGGAAGGACATGAAGTCGACGCTGCGGTACATGGACGCGAGTGCATCCTTTGCTTGGCTAGCGGTGGGAGCGCAGGGATCTGGCACGCGAACCTGGATCGAACACCAGTGTGTTAAATGAGAGAGTTGCATGAGATTTAACGCTTTGGTCGATTTGGACGAAGGGAGCGGAATATAGCTCCATCGAACCCTTCCAAAAAACTCGACATCGTGGTGGATGATACCGCCTCCAGCTTGGCCAGTTTCTCTTGAAGGAACAGCACTTCCTCTGCGCTTAGAACCAGAGTAACCATGCGTGCCAATTGCTGTGGTGAGGGAGGTACAGTTCTGCGGACGCAATGGTCATGGCGCCCCAAGTAGGCTATTTCAGCCGGTGACACCATACCGCTCAACCATCCGATCAAAAGCAAAGCCCCCATGCGCTGGTACGGATCACTGTCATTCAATCCGTACTCAATGCGCTCATGCAGATTCAAGTTGACTCTGCACAGAAATTGTTGAGTGCGAGAAAACCCTGCCGAGGCTATCCCACCGGGTGCAAATGCCGTCCGCTTCGCTAGCAGCAGTCCATACAGAGTTTCCACTCCTTCTGTGAGTACCTGCCCTGGTACCAAAGATTCAAACCATTGCTGCACGCGTATTGTGATTCCCGCAATCCGGCGGTCAAACAAGGAGTCCTTCACTGACCGCTCACCCGTTGAATGGAGGTAGGAATTCCAGATCCGTCTACCAGGGGTAAACGTCTCTCTAGGCCTCATCAGCGCGCGTCGGTGATCAACGCAAAATGCGCTGGTCGTGTAGCACCAAGATTGACGCCAGATGGGAAATCCAGTTCTCACCATGCTTTCGAATAGACACGAAGAGCAATATGAGTGCCTGAAATGGATGTGAAGTAACCTAGACTGACGGGAGGCAAATTGCTTCTGTAGCAAAACCCTATCGGTACCATAGGTGGCACACGTCGCTTTGAAAAGCTCAGAATCACAATCAAATTCAATGTCCTCAAATGCGGGAAAAGGCCACGACTCCACGATGCCGGGAAACGCGCGTTTGGGGACAGAAAGGCCTCGGTCAATTGCCGCCCGAAATAGATGAGGGTTTTGGAGCTTATTGTGGGCAAGCCCTCGCATCACCCAGGAAAGTAGAGTTTCTCCCAGAACGAAACGAGGCGCTGCCCCTGATGAGAACTCGTCAAACAAATTAGAATTTCCACAAGTTACGCAGACACTCAACAGGCAAAGAAGGACAATCCCTGTAGCTAGAATTTCGCGCTAGTGCCTGGAGAGATTTAATGATGGCTCCACTGGCACCATGAGATCTTTCCAGAAGACCTTTCATGAAATCATCATTAGTCAATTGAGTACGCTTGAAGCCACATGCCTCTCCAACCTGGGTGATGAAGGTGCGGCACTGCTGGTCATACTGCCACACACCGATATCGACGTAGCGTGCCTTCTTAGCAACGACCTCTTTCAGTGCTCCATCTAAAATATTGGGCTTGGATACAAGCAGTATTTTTAAGTTTGGAAATCGTCGGATCAGGGCTCGCACTAAATCAATAGCAGCATTTCGCTGCTCCGCACCGCCTCCAAAGTGAACGCTTGCATCGTCAAAAATCAGCCGAAACTCTCGACCACCAATCATATCCTCAAGCGGGCGTTCGACATTTCGAAAGGACATGAAATCACTGGTCACGGGTAGCCCTAGGGCTGACGCGAATGCCAGGCCGACGTTGCCATATGCTTTAGTAAAACTCCCAGGCACATAAGTGGTATACACGTGTGCTCGATTGGCATTTTTTAGTAGCCTCTTGGCAACTGTAGTTTTTCCTGTTTGTGGCTCCCCGCCCAGAATCGTAAATACGGTTTTGGAAAAACTTTCCAAAACGCTTCGTTCAGCTTGATACTGTTTTGGACACGATAGATACTTCACTCAATAACACCTTTCCGTCGTACGCGGGTATTCCATTTTGACTGAGTAGCGGCCTGCAGGCCCTCAAGGGTAATCTTTTCATCTCCCCATGTGACCGCTAAACATCCAGCGGCTCGAAGTAGAGAACAGATATTACCAATTACACCCATCGTTTGATTATAGATATAATCAGCAATTGACTTGGAGGAAAGATGCGATCTCTTGGCAAGGGGCGCGATTTCTTCCCAAGTATCCAAAAAATTAAGATACTCCGCATCCGCCCTAGACCACGGAGATAGTTCGTAAAGCTCAAACCGACGTACATACTGGTCGTCGATCGAAAGAGCGTTGTAAGCCTCATCAATACCGAAAACGAAAAAACTTAAGTAAGCAGGTGCTCCGCACAAACCTCGCAGTAAGGAGAGAAAAGTATCCTGCTCTCCCTTGGAAAGCCCCTTGATAGAATCGTGGAACTCGTCCATAAACACACCACGAATATCGTTGGCGATACAATATTCCGTTACCATGCTAATGGGAATCCCCGCTTTCCCAGGTTCCATACCCAAAGCCCTCAAGAGCCTCACCATAGGCTTTGTCTTCTCAGTGTCTTTCACGAAAGTCACATACCTAATTTTATGGCTCCAGGATTCATCCATGCCCCTAACCGCATTACAGATTGTTGTTTTCCCGTGATTAGAACCGGCGGACACCAGTAGACACGGAGCCTCCGTGCTACCACGTACGATGCTAAGCATGTTATGAACAATGTTAGAAACAGTGAGGAGATGTTCCGTGTTGATCTTGATGTCTTGACGAATGATCTGGCAGCGCTCCTCGTCTGACAAGGCCAATGCATAACGTCGGCTATCGTGCAAATGTTCCCCATGCATCATCAATCCCCCCACTTCAATTTTTTGCGCGTTTGATCAGCACTAGGTTCTTTGGTAGTTTCCTGAAGCGAACTCCCTTCCCCGCCGTAGGAAAGGAAAGACATGGTTTCAGCAGCTGTTACTTTTTTGGCGATATTTTGCCGGAGCCGCTTCGTCGCAGCCTTGGAACTTTCCACTAGCTCGTAGTTCTCCAAACGAACCTGGTGCAACTCTTCGTCCACCAACATGCCAGGGCGACGGTCGCGCGGTCGCGCAAAAGCCCAATACTCACTGTAGGAGATAGCTGTTTTCGTAAGATCGGAATAGGGAATTTCATGATACCGCCCATCTTGGCGCAACCAGATCTTTGACATGTTCAACGGATTGTATTTAAAGGACAGGCGCTGACCAACAAGCCTTCTTAGTATTGCCGAAGAGTAGTATGTCCGACTAAATTCGACACCTTTTGGTTGAACTGTCCGAATCACGCTGGGGTAAAAGTCAAGAGCAAAAGTTTTGAAGTTCCCCGGCATAGGCTGAATATAGTTCTGGCCCTTTTTAGCCATCTCAGCATCCCAAACCTCGAACGGCGCAAGCCTGTTCAATCCTTCATGAGCGCGACCGTGATAAATGGCCACCTCATTCGCGAACCACTCACAAAATGCTGAAAACGTCATGGCTGAATGTTTGGCGGAGTCGTAATCTGCTTTTTTCAGCACATTTGAATAGGTTGTGCCTGGCAGAAGATGCACCTTCCCCATAAGCGTGCCGATGATCCGCTCAACGTGCCCTCCATAATGTTTTTTACCAACCGGCCTTAGCAATGGGACGATTTTGTAATACTGCAGGGTGGCTTCAAGTTCTGGGCTAGTGAATTCGGCGGCGTTATCCATGCCCACTGCGCCAGGAACACCCCAAAACCTGTGGCGAGTATCCTGTCCGCCACCAAGGGCGATCGGAAAGTCTTGCTTTGGAAAGCAGGCCGAAAGCATCGCCATGGCAACGCTGACGGCGCTAGGCGGATGCAGCGCAAGATAATAACCAAGAATGACACGACTCTTGAGGTCGATAACTACTGTCAGCCAAGGCCGCATTAGTGCTCGACCATGCTCATCGCAGATAATGACATCCACCCGCGTATGGTCGATTTGCACCATGCTAAGTATGGTTTCTACATCGATCATCCCTGGCTTCAGGTCGAACTTTTGAAGCATCGCCTCCCTGCCGTGTCGAAGGGAGTAAATTGCTTTCGCTCCGAACGACTCAAGCCTTCGCTTAAGAGCATTGAGACTCGGGGTTTTAACGCTCATGCTATGGCAAAGAGAATCGACATACTCCCAAAGAGAAGAAAAGGCCTCTAGCTTTTTCGTCTTATCCTTAAGGCGTTTCGCAATTGCTTTCTCCATGATTTTCTCTTGAATATCAGAAAGTAGCCGGGAATTCTGCTTTCGCCCTCTGACACTCCTAACAAGAGAAACGGCTCCGAGCTCCGGGTCATATCTTTTCAACAAGCGTCGAGTCGTTGTTTCCGAGGAACCAAGCTTTTCAAACAGCTCTGCTCTAGAAATATTGCCTTTTAAGTATTCATTGATAGTTGTGGCTCGCTCCGAAGCAATAGCCAGTTCCTTGGGATTGACATCCGTTTGTTCCAACCAAATTAAACGGCGATCGTGGTGTAGCTGATACTTTTCTTCATCAACTTCAACCAGAGTAACCTGAGTGAAAGGCACATCAAAAGAATGCTCGCTCTCTAGGCTTTTCAAGGTGACAGTGCCATCACCCCCACAAGCTATTACTCGATACACCTTCTCTTCAAAGCTAACTAAATTTCCTTCAATTATGGGTTGCAGCATAAGGGCTTAGTACTCAATGACCGAACAGCAAATTGCACAAGCATAACTCTGCAACCAGCAAGTCTGTCAACAGGCATATAATTGACGCTATATTTAAGCAAATATTGATTTAGCTAGAGGAAGGGTTTAACGAATGTCATAATAATTTATTTGTTATCCGAAGCAATAAGCGGGCCAAGAGTCTCAAAGCACCGCATACACGAGATATGAATTATTCTCCAATAATATTTTTCGGACATTTTACGAAAAATCAATTATTGATTAAATCGAACTAAGTTTAATGGAGTTCAGGTTTATATTCCTGAATATGACCTGCGCTCAAGTTGGCGGAAGTTATTTTTGAGACATCCCCGAGGTGTTTATTTTCAAGATCGGGTTTCTTTGGTTTTGCGAGTAAAAATAACTGCCAAAAAAATGACGCCGCTCTATAATTTTTCGGTCTCACCCCCGCATCTGCGGCCACGCATGGCTGGTGCTTGAAAGCAAACGCTGCTTTTACTTATATATTGACGGCGAGCGAGATGAACCTATCAGACAATCTGTAATCTCAGCTTCGTGAGCCGCACTCGACATTTAAGGACATGGCAAGGAAGTGGGCTTGAGTCCTTCCAGCCCTTATAGCCGTTCAACATCGAGGCGATTCCTAAGATGACCGATCGGGCTTCAAGAAGGCTCTACCGCGCGCTGAGCAACGTTCACGGCGTGAGTATCCAGGGTAAGCGTCTGGCCAAGTCACCTTCCGAACTCCAGCATTAAGGACGATGGTGTCCGCGTATTTTTAAGCAGACGCGATCGCCCTTATCGCTGGAATTTCCCTGCCCCAACGAAGCTCTTATCCAACACCTTCCAAGGCCCAGGCCATATAGAAATTTCCGTAAGGGTGCGAAGGATTCGCAAGGATCAGTCTTCGCTCATGAACTTCTCATACGCATAAGCGTGGTAGGAGCATCGACCTTCGTTGACTTGATCTTCTTGCCCTAGCGGATCACCACAGTCTTCGCATTCGGTGTAATCGAGTTCGCAGCGGCACCATAGGCATGCCTTATCTAAGACGATGAAAGCTTCCCGATCACATTCGTGGCACCGTTCCAAAGTGGGCTCTTCACCATCACGCGGATCGTAGGTATGCGATTTGCCTAGCGCTTCCAGCAACATAGGCGCGATCAGCTCTCGATGGCCGCACTTTACGCACATTGCGAGGAATCGCTCGTCGTCGGATTCCACTGTGTCGCCAGCATCTATGTTTTCCGGAGCAGGCTTCAGAAGTGCCGAGGCGCATTCAGAGCATTTGCATGCCTCAAGCCACTCATTCATGCCATCAGGAATACCGGCTTCGGCCCAAGCCTCATCGCATTGCTCTTTAATGTCCGCGACAAAGTCGTGATGAAGCAGCATGGTTTGCCACGCATCACCCAGAATGGCAGCAGGCTCCTCCTCAAGCTCGTCGTGGATGAAATCCCGCAGTATCGGAAATAATTCAGCTACAAAATCGGCGACTTCGCCAAGCGTATGTGCTGGATGAAGGTGCTCCAGATGGTTGCGGCAAGACTGAAGCTTGGATATGACGTCCCAATCGATCTCGATACCGAAAGCATCAAAGCGCTTCTTGATCGTTGCCACATCAATGGTCGTATCTTTGAAACGCGCAGCGGGCTGCCAAGTGACTCCACCATTACCATCTGGGTGCGGCAGAATTTCTGGAGGATTGAATATCAGGGCCGACGCGTCGGCTGGATCAACAACGCCATTCGTGATTTTGTACTTGAAAAGCAGCAAAACCCCAGCGAAGAGGTTCCGGATTGAGGAGAGCGCTCTGGCCGGGTCGGGGCTCACGCCACCCTGGCTACGCTGGAAATCCTCTACACCAAGGCGAATCGAAGTGAGGGCATTCTCGCGCAGCTTCGCTGCATCGAGAGTCGGCATGGCTTTCTGATTTTTAGCCACTTGGGAAATCCTTGTCGATGATGGTTATCTGATTCTGAGTAGTAAGCCAGCTTCCACCAGCATCTTCCAGTCCCGTTCTTTGACAGGGCCTATTCCAACGCGCGCGAGTCGATCAGTCGCAGGCTTTGTAAGCAGACGGTCAGCACACCTAGATGAATTGGTCGGACGCATACTATTCAGGCATGCGCGGGCGGTGCTGAAAATTGCCCCAGGCCGATTCTGAACCCTGCAACCCGATCCCCTGGGTTACCCAATCGCCCACTAGGTAACAGCTTGGCAGGGGGATCAAGGAGCGATCTTTCTCGACTTTTAGAACTGGCCGATTCCACTAGGCCTTATGGGCTTCAACTTTTAAAAAAAGCAATTATAAATCAGTAGCTTGGGCTATATCGACAAAAACAGGATGCAAAGAGTGATCTCCCCAACCCCTGCGTTTACAGGCTCAGGCTGATCTCCTCTTAAAATGGTCGAATCCGCTAATGCGTCCGAGCTTTCAACCATTTCTAAAAGTCAGAAACGCTGGAAGTCACGGACTGCAAGGGCTTGAGCGTTCGACCATTTTTAAAGGATGGTCACATCAGCTGTTGCGCTTATGCCTGTTGTTCATTTGAAAGACATTTCCGTGCCCTCCGGACTCGTTGGTTGGTTGTTGACCGATGACCGTGGACGACCACGCTATTGGTCGACAGTCTGGTCTGCACTGGACGGTGCGAGCTTGGCGCCGTCCACACTACGAACCCAATTGTCCGTGATCGAACAGCTGTACCAGTCGGCCAGACGGCTGTACCAGGCTGACTGCCTTGATTGCTTGATTGCGGAGCTCAAATTCGATGAGCTTGAAGCCTGTCTTGAGACGTTTTTTATCACAGCCAGAAATCATGGTGCCCAGACTGCCGCCAACTACCATCCCAACTGGCGTGTGGCCTACGTTTTCGTCAAAAGTTGTGTTCAGCGTCTGGTGAAAAGTCATGCCGATACTGACATGCTTTGGCTGCTGAGCATGCGCCTGGAGCGTCTGGAGAAACTGTTTGACTAGCTGGGTATGGCGCCCGCGCCGCCGGCAGAAATTGTCCGAGCGTTGCCAAGCCCAGTGCTGGATGAGTTTTACCAGATCATTGATCCGTACTCGGTTCGCAATCCCTTTAGAAACAGTACGTTACGCTGGCGCAATTACGTATTGTGCCTACTCATGTTGCATCTTGGATTACGCCGCGGTGAAACCCTCGTGCTGCCTATGGATGCATTAAAAAGCGAAAAACGCTTCACCCCGACCGTAGAAACTGTGAACTGGCTGAACGTCGGCGACAATCCGTATCAGCGTGATCCGCGCCAAGAACAGCCCAGCCTAAAAAACAACAATGCCGCCCGGCAGCTGCCTGTGCCGCCAGCGTTGGCCAGCCTCATCAGGACCTTTGTCGAGAGCTACCGACCCTCGACCCGACACAGCTACTTATTTTCCTCGCTGGAAGGCAATCCACTATCATTACGCCAGGTCAATGGTATTTTTGTCACCATCACAGGTGAGCTCACCACTGAAGCGCGCCAAACACTTCAGCAGTATCGCGGGGCCGGCCGCATTACACCGCACGATATGAGGCATACGTGTGCGACTGTCAGGCTTCATCAATTTGTAGAAAATGGCGACGACCTCGAGATGGCAATCCAGAGACTGCGAGCTTTTTTTGGCTGGGCCCGCACCTCGGATATGCCACGACGGTACGCACGAGCTTTTTTTGAGGATCGCTTAGCCACCATTTGGAACCATGCATTTGACGTCCATGTCAGCCATCTGCGCTCCTAAAGGGACAGATGAAGGAGCAACGCATGCAGCGGAGTCAGTCGGGCTTTCTTGGTAACGCAAAACTGCTAGAGGCGTTGGCTCCCCTGCCTCCCCTGCCCTCTGTAATCCGTTATTGGGATGATTTTGCAGACTGCTGGAAAACCATAAGAAATCCCGAGGAAAACGCATGGTCCTTTGAGGTTAATGGTGAGTTCCTAGAGTTTGATTTCAGTTCCTTTGACGGAGAATTGATACACCTAATGAAGTTGTGGCTTGCTCGTTCCGTCTCTGAATTGGCAGGCGCAACAATCAAAATGTATTTCCAGGCACTTCAGAAGCTCGATAATAGCCTTATATATACGACGCTAGACCTCTCACTAACCCTGCCCCTGAGTGTCGATGCTAAGTGGCGACGCGAAATAGTTACGGCGTGTAATAACCATCAACTATGCGCGCTAAAATCGCTACTGTTATTTTGTTGTAGTCAATCCGTGGGCGTTCTGAATAACGATTCCAGACCCCGAATTGCGTCACTTCGTCAACATCCCGTGGATAGGTACGCCAGTGTCCGGAGCGGTGACGTATTTTTTGATTCGTATGAAGAACGGAAAATTATTGATTTTCTGGACTCGATCAATGACCTTTCAAAGCATGACTTGGGAAATGTCAAAATATCCCTTTTAATCAGTGCCTGTATTTTATGTATTTGCTATCAGCTTGCAATGCGCCCCAAGCAGATTGCAAAACTTAGAATCGAACATTTAAATATATTTAATTTTGAAAAAATCCCACAGTGTGCAGTTGCGATTTTTTCGAGGAAAACAACGCAAGGGCACGCCACCTATCCCGATGTTACGAAAAATAAAGCGCGAGTGGGCGAATATATTTGTAGTGTTGCATCGCCGGCGAACCACGGACCAAACGTACCCTCAAACCCCCGGCGCTCTAACCGACTCCTTGTTTGGCCTGACGCCATCAGGCGTCGGCGCATCGCTAGGAAGACTCACCGCAGAACTTGGGTTGGATGGACGTAGTAGCACCGATTTCAGACATAGTGCTGCGCAACGTATGGTGGACGCGGGTGCCACCCAGGAAGAACTAGCTGAATACATGGGGCACAGCTGGTCAATGACAGGGCTGGTTTATTTGAGTCATCACCGACGCAGGCCGAACGAGTGAATCGGGCACTGGCTATTTCTCCGATATATAGCAAAATTGAGCGTATTGCGAGAAACCGAACGATCAGTACTGAGGACTTATCGAACGCACTACCCGTACACCAAATAGGAGGCATGCCACACGGAATACCAATAGCGGGAATTGGCATGTGCACCCTTGGACAGGGACTTTGTGCAAAAAATCCGGTATTGTCATGTTATGGCTGTGATCGTTTCTTGGCTGTCAGGAACGCAAAAATTCATGAAGAGGTTCTTGAGGGTTTGCGACCCGTTGTACTGCAATTTTACAATGCATCCAGAGGCGAGAACTATTCCCCCGCTTATTCGCAGCTGCAAGATGTTTTAGAACGGGTGGAAAGTATTATTGATGAGCTAAACGGTGTCGTCGATAATGAATAATAATTTTAGGGATTTTATTGAAGCAAACAAAATTCTCGCAATGTCTAAAGACGTCAACTGGGAGATTCCGACTGCACCTGATGGAACCGTAAAAAAAGGTGAGGGATGGCCCTTATTCCACATGGCAGATAATCCCCGAGTCCCTTATTGGCTTGCGGACTTTGGGACTGACATAAAATGCCTGGCGTTGATCAACGCGGAGCGGAGCGCACAAGGAGTACCCGTAATCGCAAGGGCGAAGCTTACGAACTCGTGGCAGGACTTAATCAAAGCATGCGCAATTCACTACATTTATGTGAAAGGTGTATCCGCAGCGCATGTGAGCCAATACATTGTCCGAACCATTCGTATCATTGCATCTTGTTGTGGCAAAGCTGAGCCGTGGGAATTGAGTGTTGATCACATTGCGACTGCACTTAAATACGCATCACTGTTACAGCCTTCTGGTCAACTGGCCAGAGGAATTAGAAATTCGGTACAGCATATATTTGACTTTCATTGTCTGGTTGATCGCACTCCTTTGTTGCCTGCAGTTAGCGTCAAACGCCGTCACAGTCGCGAGGATACGTCTAATTTTCGACAAAACCTTTCGGAGCGCAAACGCACTGAGCGCCTTCCAGATTACAATGCATTCTGGGAACTGATCCGAATTGTTTTTACCGAAGACCCACAGACATTTTATGATGAGTTGCGGTTTGCGCAAGCCAAAATTCTGGTGCTCTGTGGGTTGCGAATGGGCGAAACACCACTTATACCAGTCGATTGGCGCCAGGAGTTCTCTCATCGGAGTAAAAAGGGCATTCCCGCAGGCGAGTTCGGCGGTATTTCGTCATCGATTGCACTTAGATATTTTGTTGAAAAAAGAAGTATTTCGGATAAAGATGGCAAACTCTTACATCCGGATATACAACACATTCCCGAGATGTTCAGGGAGATTATTATTGATTTTCTGAATCGGGTGCTCTTGCTCACCCAGCCGCTCCGCGCCACTCTTGAGAAACAGTGTCAATCCAATCGGATTTTGGCTGACTTTCAACCGGACGAATTGGTGGCCGCAGCAGACCTATATCCGTACTTGACTGGCAATCCATTTGTTTTTGAAGATGACGACGAAGTCCGATTAACTGCGCAGTACAGAAAAAATTACGATATTAGCGTACTGGATGAAATCGAGAGTCGACAGTTATCATTAAAAGAACGTCGAGGGAAATTAAAGAATGTCGTGCGTCAGTATTTCGCAGTACTACGTAGAGGGTATGAATCACTCACTCCTTTCCGCACGGTCTCCGGGGTACCTTGTAAGGTAAATTTCAGAAAGGGGTACTTTAAGGTATCGGAGTTAGAACAGCTGGTGAGATTAAGAATGCCGTCCAAGCTCTCACCTCTAAAGCCGTTGCGCACCACTGCCGGCTCGATACCACCCCATCATATGTTATTCCTTGCGCCCATACGCGCTCTATCAGAGGGGAGAAATGATGGGCTATGCGATATTCGTAAATACTGTTTTATTGGAATCCTCGATACGGTCGATTTGCGAAACCACTATTACAAAAGTCAGACTTCAAACACCACTTTTTTTCAGCGGTATGGGCGTAATGAGGAAAACCAAGGCCTTACAATCAATAGTCATTCTTTTCGTCACGTTCAAAATAGTGAGCTCTTTAGGATGGGAGTGGCTGATACGATTATAACTAAGCGTTACGGCCGTCGTAGCGTTGAGCAGTCGTATCGGTACGATCACCGCAGCTTATTAGAGGAACTTGCTTCAATGGATCTGCCGCAAACGGCACATGATATTTTGCCAATAGGTGGCTCGCAAGTGCTAGCGATGATTCTAAGTGGAAAGGTATCCGGTCCCATTGTTGATGAGTTTCGAGAGATTCAGGCGACAAGGGGCGATGAGGCGGCATTTCTCTTTCTTGCGGGAGAAGCAGATGGGTTTCACGTTACGCCTTATGGGTTTTGCATTAACAGTTTCATGACCAATCCTTGTCCAAAACATTTAGAGTGTTACGGCGGGTGCCGTCATCTTTGCGTTACAGATTTGAAAAGTCATCAGCAAAATCTATTTGGGCTTCGTGAAAAAATCGCCTTAGCCGTTAACAAAATAGAGGCTCGATTCAGTGATAGTATCGGAAGAACAAATCAATTGGATCATGCCAAAAAAACGTTAGAAAATATTGATAGAGCATTGGCATGTCGACCAGGTGAAAAGCCTTTTCCGGATGGTCCGGATTTGTCGGTGCCGGTCCATCAAATAGATTTATTTGAAGGCTAGTCGCTTTTGCGCTAAACCCCTGTAACGTGCCTAGCGGAGTCAATATGCCAGCACCGAGCAAACCTGTACGCCGCACCGTAAACGCGGCTAATCTTGATAACAATCTACTTAGCGTTCTCGAGTCCATGCTGGAAAACGATGAGAGAATAACTGCCCATGCCATTGTGCGTAGAATGGAGAATCTGGGCGCCGTTTCCACTCTCACGCGAGACACATTTCGCAGAGACCTAATTGCTCACTATCAACAAATGCAAATGGCCCGAAACCAATGGGTAGAGCGAGCTAAAAAGAACTCTCAAAAACGGTTGATAGCCAGTCTTGCAATGAAAGACGAGCGTATAGAAGATTTAGAGCGGCAAGTCGCTCTGCTCACGGCCTCTCACAAGGCTATTATCCTAGCTGTGGGCGAGTTGGGTGGTGTACGTGCATGGCAGCGATTTTTTCCTCATTACGATGAACATACGCTGATGGTCCTGCCCAACCTCAACGAGCATAAGCCTGACTAGACGCCACTCTCCCCTCCCCTGATCACGGCGTCAAAATACTAATTGAGAACAGCGCTCCATCTGTAATCAGTGTCTTCAACTGGGCGATATATTGCCTTCCTCGGTAGACGTCTGTTGTCTATCACTAACTACCAGCGAGAAAAATGAGCAATCAGAAGATCCAGTCAGTTAGACTCGTGTCGCGATAAGATATAGCGTCTTTGTCAAACACCATGTTCACTCTCGCTTCCCCTAGATTTTCGATACCTTTAGTCTGCCAGTCACCCAGGCTGTCTCTCCAAGTAAACTGGAGTCTTGCGTCCTGAGCGAATTCCAGCCGCCCGACGATATCTCTGCGTGATAATGGATCAGTCGCGAGACCAAGGGCTGCAGCAGGCACCGTCAATTTCGCTAGCACGATGACCTCGCCTCCGTCTGTTACAGAGAAAAACTGGGTAAAACGCTCTAGACCCTTGGAATATTGACTCTTGTAGATAGCCTGCATCAATTGTTCGTCCCCCATTAGACGCTCCAATGGAAACTGCTTGGAGACGGCTACACCATCGGCTTGGCGATAATAGAGCGCGAGATGAGGCCTTGCGACAAATGTCTTGTCCATTCGTAGCATTAGACCATCGTCCAACAAAGCGCTGATTAGCGCCGTGACAGTAGAGCGAATAGCTTCTCGGTCCACTGGCTCGTTATCTTCAGGTAGATATAAGCTCATGGCACTCGGAGCAGGCAACTGAGATATCAGCCCTTTGGCAACTGCCAGGCGATAGTTCATCCTCAGCTCGCGCTGGCGCTCCGGTAACTGAAGAAGAAATGCTGTTAGGTTGGTATTAAACGAATCGACCGCCGCGATATGTTCGAGCGCGTCCTCCACTTTGTGAACGGCGTTGCTTTGCAAAAGACCGACAGCGTATTTTAGCGCGAGTTCACCTGCAGGCGAGCTTTTATCATAATTTTTGAGATTGAGGTAGGACTGGTAACGAAGCGGCTCGAATGCCGAGTTATCCTGAAGATATGCCGCTTCAACCTCAATGAGGTTTCGATTGCGCGAAAGGATCTGCAGTATGTCGAGCTTTCTCATCGAATCAAAGCGCGGGTCTTTAATCAGTCCGACAAGATCACGTCCCAACTCGTTCTCGCCGACGATAATGCCCCACTCTCCGTCGGCCACTGCTAGCAAGCGCAACGCGTCATAAAAATCCTGGTAGTCAGACGATGGTGAGCGGACGATCGCCATAAGGCGCTTCTTGTCACTTACCTTGAAGTTCAGATCAACAATGGATGTGTTCTGCGATTTCTGCCTAGCGAGTTGGATCATGTACGAGTCAAGCAAAGCACGGGTCCGATAGGCATCGAGGGTCTTGCTGGCCTGTGAATGCTCATCTTCAAGCGACAGCCAGGATTCGATCCTCTTCGTCATGAGCGTTTGCAAGGTGGACTCAAGGTTATTGGCTGTCAGCCAGGCGAACACACCACCGACTATAACTACCGCAGCCAAAACGTAGGTGAGGATACTGACAGCTCTATTTACTGGTGCGTTGGCTTGTTCGATGAGATCCTTGCTTAGCTCATACTTGAGCTCTTGGATTCTCTCCTGACAATCGCGTTGTACATCCTTCATCGCTTCCAGTGATTTAGAAGACCGGCGCTCGACCTTTTTTGCCAAGCGTCGCATCTCATCAGCTGTTTGTTCTAAATTAACAACGTTTTCGTGGTTCATTTAAACTCGTTTTCAAGTTATTTACTGGCCTTGGCCATGATTTCTAGGTCGGCTGTGGCGACCAATCCCTGTTCAATATGTTATCGGCATGCAGATTCAATGAATCAATCGCCAGCGTAGCCCTGCGCTACAGCATCGACGCCAATCCGGTTCGCAAGTGGAGACCAATTATCTGGGAGCACCATTCGCTAGTTTTACCGGTATTTGTGCCTTGAAGTTCGAGGTCATTCCAGCGTTTTTTCTACAGTTTCTGCAAGAATCCAAATCCCATTCAAACAACAAATACTCATGGTGAGTTGACCAACCTAACACTCGACCGGCTGTGCACGTTTCATTCTTGGTCTTTCCCAACGATCCGCATCAACGCGGTCTGCCTTGCCACCGAGCCAATGGACATCCGTACCTGAACCGGCGCCGCGTTTGCTCGAGGACATAAGGGCTCATCCTCCTATGAGGCCGATGCTAAAAGGGGATTGATGGTGTTCGGGTTCAACCAAATTGCGTAGTGCTTGGGCATAGCGCCTGTGTCCAAACGCGTCATCTTGCTCGTATGCTATTTGCCGATCTAGCACGGCCGGCATCGACTCGTGGGGCTGCATAGGACGTGCGTGGGCGAGACGTGGCCGAGGGCCAGCACAGCGAGATTAATTGATCGGCGCCGCGAACACTACTCTCCCGCTCAGTGAGAGCTCTGTAGCGACGACACTTCGAAGGTATGAGGAGTTTGGGAGGCTTGCTGAGTTTGTTCGTAGGTGTTGCGTATGGCTCATCCTCATGGCACTTTCAATCCTGGCGGTCGGAGAAATGTGTGGCATGAGTTCATGGCGCATTTTTTTCAAAAATTACGACCATGCTTGCGATTAGGATCGAACCAATGTCATGCCAAGGTGGACTGAGTGGGCAAATATCGGTTTGTGTCGTTAACGCTTAGGGTGAGCGCGAACAGACGCTAATCATCAGCTCCATAGCTAGGGAATCCCTAGGTTAATTGTCTTCTGCAGGAATGAATTTATGCAAAATTATGCCCAGTCCGATGCAGAGCTTGCTGAAATCTTAGAGGGCAAGCAGCGTAGGCGTGAACAGTTAATCTTCGCAGTCAATCGAGCATCTCCAGGAGAGCTTCAAGGCCCCGCTGAGCGATTGCGTGAAGTAATGCGAAAGCCCCCGGGTGAGAAGAGTCGTCAACGGCTGCCCCGCCCGAAATTCCTGAACGAATAACGACTTTTTGCCCCCCAGTCCTGGCACTGCAACATGCTGCACAGTACTCTCCCCTACTAGTTTATAGCTCTCTCGAATACTGAGACGAAATTCATACTTAAGGACGGAAATGCAGACCACATGGAAGACCAACGTTGTGCATGCTACGCCGCATAATGATTGGCGGCGTCACTTATGACGCTGCCATCAAAGTTATCTATCAAACGAAATATTCGATCCCTCCGGTTAGTGCTTCAGCGCTGCGAGGTCGATGCGACGACACTTGTAGGAACAATCCTACAAGCTTGGTGTAGCCAAGCGTTCCCTGCTCTTCCTAAGCCGTCACTACCGTATTCGGAGACATTGGCCTCCGAATCGGAAGTGTCAGCATTCATTGCTACCCTTGATCAGCTAGGGTTCCTTGAGGCCACATACTGGCTCAGCTCCTCCTATGCGATTCTGGCCGAAGATAGCTACCGTAAGAAAATGGCGATGTTCTTCACTCCTGTGTCGCTTACAGATGGGCTACTCAACGATCTAGCTGACCAAGGTACCGACTTTGGAAGCCAATCGTTCATGGACCCTGCCTGCGGGGGGGCAGCCTTCCTAGCGCCGATTGCATTGCGCATGCGAACGGCTCTACTAGACAGAGGACTTGCCCCTCGAAAAATTCTCAAGCACATCGAGAAGCACCTCCACGGTACCGACTTGGACGCGACTTTGTGCCAGCTGTCCAAACACTTCCTCTGCATGGCCCTGCACGATGACATTCGAGACTCTGGCTACGTTCCCAAATTTGATGTTCGTCGGGCTAATTCGCTAATTGACATAGGTATCAAGATGGGTACGGTCGATGTCGTTGTCTGCAACCCACCGTACCGCAAAATGACTGCGGAAGAGTTGGAACCTTTGCGATCCGTATACGCAGATGTTATTGATGCACAACCTAATCTCTATTGCTTATTCATCACGCTTTGCATACGTCTATTGCGAAACGGTGGTCGTGCCGCACTTGTGACGCCGACGAGCTTTCTTTCGGGGCGGTACTTTAGTCGATTACGCATTTTCCTTGTTCGCAACACAAATATCGAACATATCGGTGTGGTCAGTGACCGTCAGGGTGTATTTATCGACGTGGATCAAGAAACGGCGTTGAGTGTGTTTCGTCGCAGGGTTGAGGTGGACCGTACGTTTGCGCGCACCAATGTCTCGGTCGTTTCTGGTTCGGGGCAATACAAAAACGTAGGAGAATGCGCGCTGCCGAGCGCAGGTGCGGTGTGGCCCATTCCGCGCTCTAGTGCGGACGTGGCTCTCGTAAGAACCGTGTGTTCTTCCAAATTTCGATTATCCGACTATGGCTATAGAGTACGCATCGGCGCATACGTCTGGAACCGCGACAAAAGGCCGAAATTCGAATCCCTTCAGGACGCCAGGCAAGCTAATGCCAAAACCGTCATCCCTTTGCTATGGTCCCGTGATATATCCACTCGTGGGGTCGTTCGAATAGAAGAAAAATCCAAATGGAAAGGTGAACACCGCTTTGTTGATCTTGGTAGTAAAACGAACTCATCGGTAGTGCAGTCACCTTGTGTCGTCTTGCAGCGCGTAACCTCGAATGAACAACCCCGTCGCCTGGTGGCGGCTACGGTCTCTCAGGATATTTTCGAAATCTATGGCGGGTTTGTTGGTGAAAATCATGTAGTCATCCTCGAACAAGTGGTCGAACAGCCGGTGCTTTGTCCTGCCAGCTTGGCGGAGCTCCTCAGCACACATGCCGTAGATCGCTACTTCCGTTGCATTTCTGGTGCAACAAATGTTTCAGCTTTCGAGCTTAAGCAACTCGCATTGCCAGATCCGCTAACGCTAAAGGATGCTTTAAATAGTGGCAGCACATGGGATGAAGCTGTGGATAAGGGCTACCAACTCGTGGTAGAAAACTAACTAAGAACGGCAAGGAGAGCCACTTTTCAATGCGCGATTTCAGATCCTTAGCAGAACGACTTGCAGACCAATCCAGAGCTCGAGCTACGGAAGCTGAACGTGCCCGAAAGACTAAAGCGCGTCAAACTATTGTGGCGCAACAAAAGTCGCAGCCCAAAACGGAGTCGCCCCCTCCACCCTCTTCGCCTGAACAATATATACAGCGCCCTTGGGCTCAGGTTCGTACTGGCAGCACTAATATAAGTCTTCAAGCCAGAGCAACGAATGAAGCGATTGCTCCGCAACCATGGACGATGGAGCTCGTTAACACACTGTTGGCTGCATCGGACCAGAGATGTACTACGCTCTGTCTGGTCTGGCCATCCAAATTGACTTCGTTGCCCCTGCTTCATGCATTAGCAAATCTAGAGCGCCTATTCGCCAAGGATCTGCGGGGGCTTCGAACTCTACTCTTTCCTGCTACTCATGCCTGCCGGAGTTCCCTTCATAGCGTCCTTATAGACAAAACTCAGCTGAGTGACTTGTATAGGTCACTGTGGACAGTGCAATCCGACAGCTCCATTATCGAGGTGAGTAGTACCTCGTCGAAGGCATTTCTTGCGGCGCTAGGCGCTATCAATAATATTCGAACCGAACATCCCGAGGTAGCTAATCCCTCCCTCGCAGAGCTTATTCCAACTTTCGTATTCGACCCCGTAAGGCTGGAATGGATCACCCCAATTACTAACCCACTAGAACGTACACTTTCAAAAGTAGAGCGTCTTGCAAACCGGCAAGATCTGCGTGAAAAAGTAAGCTCTGAATGGAGTGTGCCGAACAAAGCACCAGCCGCCGTTATGGCTATGCACCATACAGCCAGAAAGGGAGCTTGGAGGAACGCGCTGAAGTCATCTGCGCTGAAGAGTCCAGGTCAACCAGAAGTTATGTTGTTCGACGCAACAGACGCCGCGGCGAAGACAAACTATTCAGCAGTCAAGCGCATCCCTGAGTACTTGCTCTTCGCGCGCGAGAACGGTCTCTCAGATAGTGGGGCCGTCATTGTTACAGACGACCCGAAGACGTTCTTCATTTTACGTACACAATTTTATGAGTCAAAACTGCAATTCTCGACGCAGGTACTCGTAGCGGAAGCGGACGATGTTCTGCTTTCAGCTCATCCGGTGGCTCTTGACTGGGCGCCAACGGTACGCAGCAATTCTAGCTTTCGTATAAGCATTGTTGACCGAGATGCTTCTCAGCTCGCGCTAGCATTCCAACGCCTGATGGCCTTCGCGGGAGGCGAAGAAGCTCTTGCCCATCATGCACTGCTGCAGGCTTGTCTTTATGTCCTGCGTCTGTCGAACATGCCAGCGGGCTACACAGATCTTACCGCAGTTTCGGCTGACGCCAAGGAAGGTGACTACAGCAGTTCGCGGAACGCTTGGACACCGGTAAAGCTTGCCCTCCTTGCTGCGCTCGAATCAGGCGCATTAAATGACGCCCGCGCATCAGTTGAGCGTGCAATAGAGCGTGCCGACAAGCTTATAGACGATTGGAACGATGCTACGCCTATGGCATCGCGCGTCTTTGCCGAGGTCAAAAGGCATCGGGGGGCTGGTCGTCAGGGCATCTCGTTAGTGCTACCAAACACCAGATACGTACTGCTGGCACATCGCTTCCTCCAACGCAAATTTGGCGACGATTGGGCAGCAGTTGAATCGCAGCTTGAATGGCACACGTTGTCGACTGTTGCCAAGACGCTGACAGCTGACTGTAAAGGAAAGCATTTCGCATTCGTAGGCGTGAACCCTGATGTACTTCGCGTTCTATTGACTCATCCAGGTATACCGCATGGCACAGCAGTCCTAGTCGCTTATCGACAGGCCGAATCTACATCCAAATTATTGGCTGGCATGAAGAAGGAAGATGCATTCAAAGCCTACCGAGGACGTATTGGGTTGTTGGCCCAGGAGCTTGAACGGCGGTTAGCCGAGGTCCCGAACCCTATCGTCATTAACAAGCTCCGTGAAATGCCAATGACGTTTACGTTCGAGGAGAGCGGCCAAGAGAGTCAAAGCGACGGGTTAGCATATTACACGTTCGAGTTGGAAGGTGACGGCCGAGCATACGCTTCTGGTTGGGTCTACCGCTATGTGCCCGCCGAAGACCCTCCTTTTCGACGCTCTGCCGCAAGCGCTATCCAGCCTGGTGATTTTATCTTCGACTTGAGCGACGAATTACGTGCAAAACTGGAATCATCGCTACAGTTGGGGGGGAAAGGCGTTGTCTCAGTTGTGGACCCAATGCGTATGTTGCTAAAGCTTTATCATGATGACGTTAAACGACGCTGCGTTTTGATGTTCAAATCCTCGAAGCGGTCCGCTCTGGCACGTGAAATACACTGCAGAATGATCGAGCTTGATCCTCAGGCCACAAAATGCCGGCCTGGGCGAGTTTATTACTGGCTGTCTATGTCGGCGAAAGACGACACTCGCCCCCATGCATCTAGAGATGCCAAGTATTTCAAAGTGTTCTGTAAAGCTTTGGGAATTTGTGACGAGGGTGCTGAGCAGTACTGGAACTTCATACGCAATGCCCGGCGTCTGAACCAGTCCCTAGGACGAGAGCTAGTTGCCCGATACGCTGAGATCCTTTTCCAACCTGAGAGTGCAGCTGTTTACCGCAAGGTTCCCGAGGAAGTCCTAAAGGACCTTCAGCAGGATGCGCTCCGCTGCGTCTTCAGAGTCGAACGCGTCGTGCCGCCTTCGACACTTATGGCCACAAGTAAGAAGGAATCGACAAGTGCCCATTGCGAGTGAGAACCCCCGTGAGATACATCCAGCCTATAAAGAGGCAGTAGTCGATAGCTTGCTTAATGGGTTGTCCGCACGGTTAGCCGGCCGAGGTGATTTCTACAGGGTCATCTATGGCACTAAGCCGAGTGCAGCATTGATGTCGGAATTCATTGTGCCGATGCCGGCTGAGGAGCGCGACGGCGACGAGGAAGCGGACCCCATCCGCATTAGTGCGCATGGTATGGACTTCCAGATTCGCTCGGCCGCAGTGAGCTCCAGGTTGGAGGTGTCGTTGACCGGTGCTGTGTACGTTCGCATTCTTCCGGCTTGGAACGACGTGAAGCCCGGAGGACTGCTGGAGCCCACATTCCCGTTGACGCGAGAAGCCCGAGTCGAAATCCGCAGCAAAGTCAAAGATGCGCTTTCGAAACTCGCCAGAGACCTGTCCGGTGGCAAGTCTAGTTCGGAGTGGGCAGCGAAGAGCTACGAGGCTCGCAAGGCGGTGTACGAGTCGATGGGGCTATCCTTCGATAATCGTTTGGATCGCGTACCAGTCGACGATGAAGCCGAAAGCACTGAAGTAGAAACTGGGGAAAACGTAGATGAAGGTGACGCACGGCCTGCTCAAGAGGTTAGCGTCGGCCTGTCCACCCCTGACGGTTTGGCAGACGATATCCCTCCCCCACCGAAGTGGCTTCGACTCGAGCTCACCCTGCCCTCATTCGAATTCACGCCTACTACTGCGGAGGAAGACTCAAAGAAAGCAACGGATGCGCTGAATGAGGCTGTCTCCAAGCAGCTTGCAGACTGGGCGGCCAGCTCGGACCCCGATGCAGGCGGCAAGTTGTGGGGCTACCGTAGGACGCGAGTTCGACCTTCCGACTTGCGCGACTGGGAGCCCTATCTTGAAAGAGTTCGTGCTTCGTCTCTGACGGTAATCGTGCCACAGATTGAGCTTCGGTGGGTCGTCCAAGCGCTGCCCGACCCGGTAGACGCGACTCGTATGACAGTCCATGTGGCCTTGGAGAACTGGACAGATCCGCTGACGAAGAACAACTTTAAGGAGCTTGAACCCTCGTTCTTCCAAGTCTCTGTGACCGTTGGGTTGCCAGCTGCTGACCATCAGTTTCTACGCTTGGACCGCGTTAAACCGTCATACAGATACAACCAGTATCTCAAATACCCAGCGCTAGGCTTCAATGGCGGCGTCACCCTGGCCGTTGACGGAACCAGGCACTGGCTGACGACGACTTGGTCGCCGCGTTACATTTTGCCCCGAATAATTCCTACCGACGGCGCGGTGGAGCGCAACATCGAGAAGCTGTCTCAACCCGATTGCTTAGAAAGCCTGAAACCTCTTATCACGGCCTACGAGGTCTGGCTGGCCAAAGTCGAAAAGCTTCCGGTCGGACAGGGGCTTGAAGGGACAAATGTCGCCGAGCAGCTGTCGGTTGAGAGCGAGAAGCTGCACTTGGACATAGCTGCGTGGCGCCGTGAGCTGAGTGCCATCCGCTGCGGCTTGGATATTCTGGAGAAATCTCTAGCAAATTGGAGCGGACCCGGCACTCAGAAGTCACCGCTAGGCATTCCGTTCGAAGCGTGGACTTCAATGAATACAGCGATGGCAAAGGTGGCCAAATCGAAAGGCTATGACGAGTGGCGGCTATTCCAGCTCGCTTTCATCCTGGCTTCGATTCCTGCGTTCGCGACCCGCATCCCCGAGTTTCACAGTTTCTATACGCCCGACGTTGCCAAGCACACCAACGCCGTCACGCTACTGTATTTCTCGACGGGCGGTGGTAAGTCTGAGGCATTTTTGGGCTTGCTTATATTCGTGCTCTTCCTCGACCGACTCAGAGGCAAGCAGCGCGGAGTGTCGGCCCTAATGCGCTACCCGTTGCGCCTGCTCACCCTGCAGCAAGCGCGCCGCACCTTCGCAACAATGGGGGCGGCCGAAGAGGTGCGACACTCACGCGGCCATCCTGGCGAGCCATTCTCGCTTGGATTCTGGGTGGGTGGCAGCAACACGCCAAACTGGCATTCCGAAGACGGCTATACCGACGTGCCTACTGACAACGAGGTTGCTCCGAGCGCAGAACTCAAGCACAAAGATATACAGCCCTACAAGAGCGCCCGTGAGCGCTGGCTTAAGCTATCTTCGTGCCCTTTCTGCGGCAACAAGGACGGCAGCTTGCTGGCGCTTCGCCGTCACTCTGGTGCTGGTTCCAATGCAATGGGTCATTATTGTACCGCGCCGAAAGAGAAGTGCTCCTGGAACTTTCGGTTCGCCAATCCAACCCCACTCCCCTTCTATATCGTAGACGAGGATATTTACGACCTGGCTCCGTCGGTTCTTTTGGGCACGGTCGATAAGCTCGCTGCTATCGGCCAGTCCCAAGGAACCATCCGCAAGTTTTTCGGCATGTTCGGATTCGCCCCCCTGGTCGAGATTGGCAGTGAACGTCTATGCGTCCCTATGAAAGTCAAGGACTGGGATGGACACCCTGGTGCCGGCACTCGCGGCCTTTTTCCATCGTTCGTTTCAGGTGAAAAGAGATTCTTCGACCCGTTTCCTGCACTACTGGTTCAAGACGAGGCTCACCTGCTGGACGAGTCCCTGGGGACATTCTCGGGGCTGTTTGAATCAGCACTGGAGGCGGCACTCGACCAGCTTTCGCCGCTGCTGAAAGGCCAACTCACGTATGAACCCGATTCCACCGTCCGGCGAAAAATCAAGGTCATCGCTGCTTCGGCTACTGTCACGGAACCGTGGCGTCAGATGCGAAACCTATACCAACGTGAGACTGTACAGTTTCCACATCCAGGCCCGAGCCTCTACGATTCATTCTACGCAACCCCTCTCCAACCAGACGCTACTTTGGATGACACCGAGCGAAGGGCCATCCCAGTTGAAAATTTAGAGTTACGTAGCCATTGGGCGCGCGTCTACGCTTCGGTTCTGACCAACGGCCATCGTCATACCGTGGCGATGGCCTCGGTTCTTGGACACTATCATGTGATGCTCACCGGTCTTTACGAGCATCTGCGCAGTGAGGATCCGATCAAGCAGGAGAAAGCCCGCAATGAGCTAATTCAGTGGGTATCACCAGGTCCCCTGCAGGCTCAGTTCGTTCGGCTCCTCGCGGGTGCTAGAGCCGCGACATTGCTAACGCTAGTCGACCTGCACCGGATTGCCCTAACCTACGTCACCAACAAGAAGGGTGGCGATCAGGTCATCGATACCGAAAAAGTCCAGTTCGAGAAGCTTCACCACGCTGAAGGGTATACCGGCCACTCACTAAGCTCGGAGCTTATATCGGGGGCGGTCTCCGCTGCCGATATTCAAGACATTGTTCGCCGGGCTGAGGCCCGTGTTGGTATCAAGGAGCCATTCCCTGAGCTCAACGAAACGCTGCGTTCGGTTATCGCCACCTCCGCAATTTCGCATGGAGTAGATGTTGAGGAATTTAATGCGATGTTCTTCGCGGGTATCCCATCCGACATCGCGGAGTACATCCAGGCATCCTCTCGAGTGGGTCGGACACATGTAGGCTTCTCGTTGCTGGTGCCGGTGCCCCAGCGATATCGAGATAGGTTCGTGCTGGAGATACACGATATTTTCCACCGTTTTCTTGAGCGGATGATTCTGCCAGCAGCAGTTGACCGGTGGGCCGAAAAGGCGTTGATACGAGTTATGCCGAGCTTATTCCAGGAGTACGTATGCGGCATAAACGCAATCGAACGCCTGTGCGCGGCAGATGAAGACAAGAAACGCTATAGCCCAACTTTTGCCATGGCACCTGATGTTCGCGACTTCCTGGAAGTGCCAGCCAACATGAAGACCACGGAGGTATTCATGGAGAAGGCGCTCGGCCTGGCCTTCTCGCCATCCCCCGAAGGGAAGAGTTATTACCAGATGCTGCTCAAAGGGCAACTTACCCACTATCGGCAAGATTTAGGCGTCGATCGGTTAGTGAACGGTACTCGCTTGGCCCAGTTCTTCGCGGGTCGTAACAGCCTGCTAAGACCGATGACTTCGCTGCGTGATGTCGACCAACCCGGTCTCATCCACGAATCCGGTTCCGACGCATCTTACAAACGCGTGAGTGATGGAATGACAGCTCGCGCGATGACCTTCATTCGGCGTGGGTCCGGCGCTGACATCGATTCGACGGATAGCGCTACAGAAGCGCGGACCTGAGGGAATAAACGTAATGGCCAAAGCCAAAACAATGAACCGATCCCGTAATCAGCTTGCGACGGGTTACGCTCCGGAAAGTTTTTTCACTTTCGAAGGCGGGCTGGGGGCATGCATCGCACGATCATCCGCGGGCGAACCCATCCAGCTATCAGAGGCAACTATGGACTTGGTGTTCGAACGGATGAACGAACTTGGGCGTGCCTGGTTCGGTACGGCCTCATCCGCACGCGATGGTGACCCGGCAAAGCCTCGTATATTGTCGGCGCAGTGCGTCGACCAAGCTTTGCTGGATCCAACCAGGACAGAGTTCCAACTACCCGGCCAGGACCGCTTCTATTTGTGCAAGCCCTCGCACATGGAGTACACACCGGCACCATTAACGTTCGTGTGCCGCACCTGTGGAATGTTTCAAGACTATGAAGCTCTCGGCGCGCTAGACAAGGACCTTGACAATCTAGTACCCGGACACTGCCCCAACCCGAAAGAGAAAGGCCAATGCGACTGGGAGCAACTGGACGTCATCTTCGTGCACTGGTCTGGATACTGGGAAGCGGCCTTCCCCGGTCAATGGCACTGGAGCGACCGTGATTCCAAAGTCGTCAAGCGGCGGGACAATTGTGTTTGCGGTAGCTTCCATTTCAAGCTCAATCGACGTTCAGCGGGTATCGGCGATTGGTTCTTCGAATGCGCCGCCTGCGACAAACCGCTATCGCCGAAGTGGCTGCAGAACGACCGTGACACCTTACGCATCCTCGGACCAGCGATGGGGCCAGACCGACTAACTGAGGTGCGGATGCAGGCAACGCCCTATCGAGCGTCGAGTGCGTACTACGTCAAATCAGACCTGTTCATCGACTTCAAGGACGGCAGCCAGCAGTTACTTACCCGACTGCGGCCTGGACGAGAGACGGAACTTAAGGACTTCGTGGCAAAGCAATACGGATTTTCCGTGCAATCCATCACAGACGAGGACGTGCAGAAGGCCTGCGAGGGCAAGCCGGAATGTACCAAGGATTTGGCTGATTACTTGTCCGCGGTGGGGCATATCCGCGGGGTCGAGTCACAACTAGCGAATATCCCTGAACCTACCCGCACTGCGATGAAGGGGCTGTTGGATCTTGCCTACAACAACCGGCAGCGCATCGTTGATGACTTGCGTCAAAGACAGATTCTACTACCCAAGGTTGAACTGCCAGTTTCTGTTATCTCGAACCTTCAGAACCGGCAGTCGATTTTCGCTTCCAAGTTCGACCCTTTCCGCCTGGCTGTAGAGCACGCGGCGCTCAAAAGCACACGTCTGGATGTCGAGACGCGAATCAATGGTAAGAAGCCGTATGTGTCTTTCACCCGGCTCGATGAAGATCTGTCGCCAGAAGACAAGGACAAGACAGACATGGTGCAGGCCGCGACAAGCTCGTTGCTCGACAAGCTGGGCATCGAAGATATGGGGCTTATCCGAGAGTTTGATCTGTGCCGCTTCAGCTTCGGCTACTCGCGCATGGAGTCGACACCCATCCTGCGGGACAAGCGAGGAATGGACATGCCGGTTCGCCTCAATCTATTCCCGCCGGTGAGGCAGAACGACAGCACTCGGTATCCTGTCTATGTCGTGCAGCAGGGTAATGAGGCGTTGTATGTGCGGCTCAAGGAAGAACTCGTGCTTGAATGGCTACGCAGCCTGAATTGCCCGGACATGTTTACACTCAATCCTGGGGAGAAGATCGGCGCAGGTCTGTTGGGCGTGGCACAACCGATGAGCGCGTTCCTGGACAGTTTGCCCGAAACCACGACCCCTCCTGTATACCTTTACTTATATACGCTGCTCCACAGCTACTCTCATCTACTTATGAAACACGTGTCGGAATACTCTGGCCTGGATTTGGGTTCGCTGGGTGAATACATCTTCCCTGCTGACCTGGCATTCGTTGTATATCGCAACGGCACGACAATGGATCTGGGTAATCTATCCTCACTCTGGCGCAACGCCGGCCCGGCGATGCTAACCGCAATGCTTGGCTCGAAGGCTACCCAATGCGGTACGGGGTCGCTGTGCTCCGCGCGCGGCGGTGCTTGCCCCGATTGCGTGATGATGCCTGAAACCTCCTGTATTGCGAGCAACAAGCTCCTATCACGGTCAACTCTACGGACTCTTAGCGGGGCGCCACGCTTCGATAAGCGAGGAGCGTCAATTCACGGTTACCTCAACATGGTTACAAGGTAATCCTCTAAATGTCCGTCTCAAAACTCACTGCCTTTGAGCAAGCCATCTTGTCTGGTTTGTCATACAAAGCTGACTTAGCTGCGTCTCTATTGGAGGCATGGGCAGAGTTGCCAGGTTGTTCAATACACTCCGCACGCTCCCTTGTGGCAGCTGCTCAGCTTGGAGTGACAGAGGAAGGAGCGACAAGCGAATTTTTGGAGCGTTCAGTCGAACTAGGTCTATTGGAAGCGGTGGTTTCTGGTTACCGGCCGCGCGCGGGTGCTCATCCTCGCTTTGCGCGATTAGCTCTTGCCTTAAACTCTGTACAATATTATCGCCAGGCGATTCACCGAGATGCGACAGTTGCACAGGTTGTACTAACAAAACCGCCCCGGCCAAGCATGCTAGAGCAAAAGCTATCGGATCTTGGCTGGAGGACGAATGGTTTGGAGCCTACACAGCACGCCTTCCATGGAATGGTTCGGGCTGCGCAACGTCGAGTAGTTGTGATGACACCTTTTTTCGACGCCACAGGCGCTGCATGGCTGCAGGAGTTAATGGGGCACGTCCACTCGGGTGTCGAACGCTCTTTGATACTTCGCAGTTTAGAAAACGCCTCACGGAAAGACTACCCCGTAGGATATGACGCTATTTTGCCGTGGCTTACGAGTCAGGGTGTGAAAGTCTACAACTACTCGATTCCACGTATGGAGGGTGGCAGGGAAACGTTCCATGCAAAAGCAGTATTATGTGATCGAAGCTATGCCTATCTTGGATCATCGAATGTTACGGCGGCCTCACTCGAACACTCTATGGAAATGGGAGTGGTGCTTCAAGGTCGAGCCGCCGCAGACGTCGCTGAAGTTATCGATGCAGTGATCGCAGCTGCAACCATTGTATCTCTTTGAGTAGGCTGTCGCGATCTATGAAGATAGGGTCCCGACCTCGATCAATCGAGCAGAGCCACTGTATAAATTTGAACTCATTTGCCATTTAAAATAATCAGGGCTGGTGATTGAAATGACCACAAAGCGAAAGCGCTCGCAGTCCACCAGCCGTGATGGGATTAATTTCGTTCGCAGCCTTGTAGAGCGTCAAAACTCAACATTTCAGGAGATAGATCTTCACAACGACCTAGGGAACGATGCCTATGTCGAATTTGTGGTGGAAGAAAACGCGACAGGTTGCTGCGTGGCTTTACAGATAAAATCAGGCTCATCCTATCGTAGCAGTTCAGGCCGCTATGCTTTTCAAGCAGATCGTGATCACTTCGAGTACTGGGCATCTCATACGCTGCCTGTGCTCGCGGTAGTTTTTGATCCCGAAATAGGGGTCGCGGCATGGTGCGACATCACAGACCACATACGGTCTCATCCATCCCTTATTGATGATGGTCCCTACGCGATCCATGTAGACCGAGAATTTTCAGAATCTACATTTCCTGAGTTCAGGGATTACTGCTTGCACTATGGTGACCAATACAGTCGCGAGCCCAATTTCGGTCGAGCTCTAGAAAGTTTCTCAGCGCGAGAAAATGTAGAGCGCTGCTTCGACGGATTGAGAGCGCTGCATGCTTTTCACCGGAACCAATCAGCAACTTGGTATTATCTAGTATCATGTATTTCAAATTACAAAGACCATCCGATACTTCGTCAGCTTGTTGTTCTTCTCTGCCATATTCCGGGGCACGCAGACATTTTCTGGGGCAAGCAGAATATAATCAGTACCGAGGTTCGGCGTAGAGTGCTACTCCTGATGGCGGAGCGCTTTGATCGCAGAGATGCGATCACATTACTTTCTGCGATAGATGAGGCTGGAGTAGACCGGGGAACAATCGGGCAGTGCGTGCATGCGCTCGTCGATGTTATGGTAGATACCGTGAGAATTATGGAGTCTATTGCAGTAGACTCAGATCAAGATGAACGCATTCGTGATAGTGCAATTTTGTTTTCGGTGAGCTCCGCACAATCACACTCAACATCATATGCGCTTGCTGTTCTGAGCCGCATTCGAGCATCAATAATTGATGATCAGCATATCTGGTTAATCGACTTGCTCGAAGATAATCTTCGAGTTTATGGCTATGTTACGTTGTACTAGTTCAAACGAAGAGATATCGCCACCTGGGCTCATTATGATCACGATGATCTCCATCTTCTCCTACCAGCTCTGAGCTGAAGTATTCTTGGATTGCCATTTCTCCAAGTAAGCACGAAAAGGGCGGCCTGTCGTATATCGCCGACACCCGTTACGCGACAGTTGACTCCCGCTAGGAGGCGCCGGCACTGAGCTCAGACGACATTTTTTTGCGTCGCCGAAATACGACACCGGCGACGGCAGAATGCTCAACACCTATTTTGACTACGTGCCCGGCATTGCCGGCCCGCGAGAGCGAATAAAGCTCACGTCCAAGCCTGAATAGTGAGCTTGGTAGCATCGGTTCCTATCTATGCTTGAGCTCGGTTGCGACTCAAGCAGCCTTCCCCTTGGCCCCCCTCCCCTACAACTGCGGCGCCCGATCGGCACTTCAGGAGTTGTATATCTGACGGCAGAACTGCCGCTACGTGCATAGGCAAAGGTGCTACGGTCATCCATGTTAATCCAGTGCGCTTCGACATCAGTAACCAGGAGCACTCCTTTGAGGGCTCAGGCGCATACTTTAGCCCCCTGGGCAAGTCGTAGCCTGCGTCCCAAATTACAGCAGGAATCTCACAGGCCGGAAATTTTGACCCTACAGGCAAATAGTAAGTACCCAAGTCAATGATCGAGCCATTAAGGTCAACCCAATAGTGAGAGTGCTCGCCAGACTCAGATGCATATCCTTGCATGGAGGCTTGGAGGTCTTGGCTGAAAAGGCATTCGCCTTGCGTACAAAACCGAAGCTCGATAATCCAATACCTGGGAACGCGAAGTAAGAGGCATAGGAAGCGATGCCGAGCAGAGCTATCAGCGCTGGACCGACGCAACCCAGTCATGACAGCCTCATGCTGCTGAAGGGCTGAAGGGCTGAAGGGCTGAAGGGCTGAAGGGCTCAAGGCTGACCTGCTGCCCAGTTCATAAGCCATCCAGTGGCATGCTGTGTCAATCAATCGATATTGAAGTGAGGGGCGTGACGTACAGTTCAGACCCAAATCATTGGTGGGCGTAGTAGCATTGCTTCGCCCTGAGACCTAGTGGTGTCATCAGAAACCGCTAATCAGATTTTGCTGAGCGTGCTCAGCCTTCGTGCTCTAGGAGGAGCAGCATGCAGTTTGTAGCAGATGGGCCAGATGTCCCAGAAGAGCTTTTGCAGGCACATGAAGAAGAGAAAGTGGTGTTCTTCTGCGGAGCTGGCATTTCGTACCCTGCGGGTCTGCCAGGTTTCAGGGGACTGGTTGAGAGTATCTACGAGCGGTCGGGAACGGAGAAAGACGAGATCGAGCAGCAAGCGTTCGATAGCGAGAAATACGATGCGACACTCGACCTTCTCGAGCGAAGGATGCCTGGCCAACGAGGGAAGCACGGCCAACAGGGAATGGTGAGGCTTGCATTAGCTGATGCACTGAAACCTGACCTCAAACGTAAAGGCGCCACGACTACTCATGAAGCCTTGCTCAGGCTTGCACGCACAAGGCAAGACACACTTCGGCTCGTCACCACGAACTTCGACAGGCTATTTGACGCAGCGGCTAAGCGCTCCAAGCAAAAGCTGCAGACCTACACCGCGCCCATGCTACCGATCCCCAAAAAAAGCCGGTGGAATGGGTTGGTCGCATTACATGGTGTGCTGCCAATCGAGCCTGATGATGATGCCTTGAATCGCTTGGTTATAACCAGCGGCGACTTTGGTCTTGCGTACTTGACCGAGCGATGGGCAGCACGATTCGTGAGTGAGCTCTTCCGCAACTATGTCGTCTGTTTCGTCGGGTACAGCATCAATGACCCGGTGCTCCGCTACATGATGGACGCAATCGCGGCTGACCGGATGCAGGGGGAAAGTACACCTCAGGCATGGGCCTTTGGCGATTACGCGCCAGGCCAAGAAGAGCTCAAGACCAACGAGTGGAAAGCCAAGGGGGTAATACCCATCCTCTATAAAGTGGTACCGGGCAGCCACGACCATTCGCTGATGCATAACACGCTCCAGTCGTGGAGCGAGACCTACCGGGACGGAATCACCGGAAAGACACGGATGGTATCGCTGAATGCGCGCGCGCGCCCTTCATCCAGTACCAAGGAAGATGACTTTGTAGGGCGAATGCTTTGGGCACTCGCAGATAAGACTGGCGATCCGGCCCGACATTTCGCGGATTACAATCCGGCCCCTTCTCTGGAATGGTTGACACATGCGTTCGCAGAGGAACGCTTCCGGCACTGTGACCTCAATCGCTTTGGCGTCCTAGCATCGCAGGAGGTGGATGAAGATCTGCGATTCAGTCTGGTCAATCGACCGACTCCTCATGGGCTGGCTCCAAGAATGCGGCTTGCATCTGCCGATGCAAGTAATGTCGCTATGGATGAGGTCATGCTCCATCTATCGCGGTGGTTGGTCAGGCATTTGAATGATCCACAATTGTTGCTGTGGGTAGTGTCACAAGGTGGAGTCCTGCACAGCAATCTGGGGACATTGATCGAGAATCAACTTGATCGTTTGACGTTGCTCCACCGAGATGGGGGAAGCTTGGAGCTTAAGGAAATTTCAACGCATGCTCCCAATGCTGTTCCAACCCCTCAGATGGAGTTGCTATGGCGCATAGTGCTCAGCGGTCGAGTCAAGTCGCTTTGGCAACCGACTCGCCTTCACAGCTGGCTGAGTCGCGTCAGAAAAGAAGGCATGTCAGTACTTCATCGACTCGAGCTTCGCGCATTACTTGCACCCAAACTACTGATCAGGGGATCGATGCATTGGGGAGATGATGCCAGTGACAAGGACGGGGCAACACGCCTCAAAGACCGCTTGAATTGGGAGCTAGTGTTGGCCTCGAGCCACGTACGCTCAACGCTACAAGAGCTAATGACTTGCCAGATGAACGGATTTCTACCGGGGCTTATCGATGATTTCGAGCGCCTCCTGCTAGAGGCGTTGGATCTTGCAAGCATCCTTGGCGATGCAACCAATCGCTCAGACAGGTCTTATTGGTACCTGCCTTCCGTTTCACCGCATCCACAAAACCGAGGTAACCGGGACTGGGTCACGCTTATCGAACTACTACGCGATGCATGGCTTGCTCTGCGGCTAGAAAGTCCGAGATATGCGAGCCAAATCGCGGAGCGGTGGTTCGAGTTGCCTTATGCAACGTTCAAGCGGTTAGCACTTTTTGCAGCCTGCCACGAAGGTAGCGTCGACCAGAGACTATGGTCGGCTTGGCTCACCACTGAAGACGGCTGGTGGATATGGTCGCTTGAAACCCAGCGGGAGGTATTGCGCCTGATCGTGCTTCAGGGTAGCAAGCTATCCAGATCAGCCGGGGCGCAGCTTCAGCGGGCGATCCTGAGAGGCCCTCCACGTGAAATGTTCCGCCCCGATTTAGAGCTAGAGCGCATCCAGGACTCGACTGCTCACTCAATTTGGCTGCGCCTGGCAAAGCTCCAAAACTCTGGCTTCAAACTGAACGCCTCCGCGGCCAAACGACTGGAGCAGCTTTCAGTAGCCAACCCACGCTGGCGGGTATCGGAAAATGAGCGTGATGAATTCTCCCACTGGATGAGTGGGACAGGTGATCCCGACTTTGAAAACAGCATCGAGGTCAGCGTCGCGCCTAACAAAAAGGCCGAATTGATCGAATGGCTCAAGTTACCGCCCAAGGAATCTTATGGGCTCAGCCGGGACACCTGGAGCGAAACATGTCGTACTCACCCCCTGAATGCCCTTCAAGCGCTCTCTGAGTTTTCCTCGCAGGGAGAATGGCCGGTCGAGCGATGGCGGGAAGCACTCCGGGCTTGGTGGGATAGACGATTCCATGCTCGCGTCTGGACACGTGCAGTGCCCGTATTATTAGCCCTCTCTGATGATAATTTGGCCAACATCGCTCATAGCGTCTCCAATTGGCTGGAAGTGGTTTCTGACAAGACCATTATCAAGGATGAGCATCAGTTGTACGCGCTATGCCGACGACTCATGGACGTGCCATGTGTATCAGACGATGGAGCAGAAGACGACTCCTCCACCGCTCCCCCCGTTAATCAAGCCATCAACCACCCTGTAGGGATGGTCACTCAGACGCTGATCAATCACTGGTATCAGCAGTCTCCGAGCGATAACCAACGCTTACCCCCAGCATTATCGGACTTTTTCACTGAGCTGACGGACACGAGTATTTACCGCTACCGTCATGGTCGAGTGATTCTAGGATCGCACCTGATCTCACTCTACCGGGTAGACAAGGATTGGACGGAGCGGCGCCTACTTCCCCTATTGAACTGGGATCGAGATGCGTTGGAAGCAAAGGGCATCTGGGAAGGGTTTCTGTGGTCGGCTCGGCTCTATCAACCGCTGCAGGCAACCTTCAAAGATGATTTTTTGAAAACGGCCCATCACTACGATGATCTGGGTGAGCACAAGCAGCAATTTGCCGCTTTATTGACCTATGTTGCACTAGGCCCCACCGAAGGTTACTCCAGCCAAGAACTTCGTAAAGCCCTCGCAGCGCTACCTCTCGACGGGCTTGAGGAATCGGCACAGGCGCTCTCGCAATCGCTTGAAGGAGCTGCGGATCAACGTGAGGAAAACTGGCTACACCGCGTTCAGCCGTTCTGGAAGCGAGTATGGCCAAAAAATCGTGGGCTGATAACAGAGAGAATCGCAGACTCCCTCGCCCAGCTAGCCGTGGCTGCCGGGAAACAATTCCCTGTAGCCCTAAACGCCGTCTTCGACTGGTTGATGCCACTGGACTTCACTTATTCCTTAATGCAGAAATTGGTGAAGTCTGGCCTTTGCAGTCTCTACCCAGCAGATTCGCTGAGACTTCTTGGGGCTGTGACCGGGGAGCATCACCTCTTCCCCGAAGACGTTCGTAAATGCCTGCAGGATATCGAGCAGTCAGCCCCTGAGCTCAGAGATACTCCTCAGTTCAGGAGGCTCGACGCTCTTTTACAGCGAATGAGAGGGTAGTCCTCGAGAAAGTAGCCCCTGAGAACGATAATTCCCCTAGGGCAATGGCGTTTGATTCCAGGGGCTGTATCAGGAGCTGCCTTTTAGGCAACCTCAGCTTTCCTCTGGGTTTCACCTGCCCTCGGGACTTCGCCTGTCATCTGGACTCCACCTGGATAGCGAATACTCCTTGGTTCTGGGCATGGAGGAAACCATGGTGTTAAATCCAGGCCCCTGCGAAAACGCGACTCAAGACAGCTAAATTTTTTGGCCTCTCACACGTCACCCCGGAGCCGTGCTTAGGGTTTGTACGAAAATTCGCCGAGCGGCGATCAGGCAAGGCGAAAGCAGGCGAGGAAGCGGAGTTTACGGGGGGTTGTAAATGAGCATTCCGAGCCTGCTTTCAACGCAGCATGATCGTCGCGCAGGCACTTTTCGTACAGAGCCTAGGGCCAATCAGACAATGCCCGTATCATGACTCGACATCATAATTTTCAATGGAATAAGGAAATCCGATGGCAAGCCGTGATTGGAACGCTCTTGACAACTTCTCGCCGCCCACCAAGCGCCACTACTGCGCTTATCTACAGATTCTGGATTTCGAAGAAAAATCCCAGCTCTATTTTTCCGGCCACTTCAACCTTGGCGCCAAAATAAATCGCGCCTACGAGAAGGCGCTGTTGGCCGCCGACAAGGCTTGCGCCCCCCCAGCAGCCCTCAATATCTCCACTCGTTTTTTCACGAACAATATCGTTATTACAGCAGCAATTGGCGACACTCCAGATCGAGCACTACCGGGCATCCTGCTTTTTTGCGCGTTGCTTGAAAAATATCTTCAGCAGGAAGACTTGCTCGTTCAGGGCGCCCTGTCGAGCGGCACCTTTGCTGAACGTCATGCCAGCGCACACAGTTTCCTGTCCTCTGTCGCCCTTGAAAATGCCTACCTGCTGTCGCTCGGCATGGCCCAGGCCTCCGGCATCTTCCTCGATCCATCGCTATACGGAAGATTGGATGCCAATAGCGAGGCATTCGTCATCCATCAAGACAACGGCCTCAGAGTCGACACTGCCAGACTCTGCAGACTCATTAACGAGCACGATGGTGAAAACCTGACGAGCAACTCTCCTGCAGAAAAGCACGGGGCACCTGCGACCGATAATTTCCAGCGTCCGTCAAAACGTCACTACTGTGCATTCCTGGACATCTTGGGTTACAAGGAAAAATCCAGAAAATTCTTTGCTGGAGAATTCAACCTGAGTGGGAGGACTAACCGCGCCTACGATCATGCGTTCGATCTACTACAATCAGTTTCACGTTATTTTGATACATCAAGAAGCAAAACACAGTTTTTCTCGGACAGCATTGTCATTACCGCAGAGCACAGAGAAGGCGGCGACGACGAACTCTTTGGTATCGTGCAGTTCTGTGCGTCGCTCGCGACATTCTTGAGTTATGAGGATTTGTTGGTGCGCGGCGGTATTTCAAGCGGACTTTATGCCGAGCACATCATTGCGGGACAGCGTTTCATCTCGTCGAAAGCGTTGGAGCAAGCGCACCAACTGGAGAGCACCGTCGCCAAGAATCCCAGAATCGTCATAGACCGCAGTTTGTATGATGAGCTGAGTGGTGAAGGCAAGAAATACATCGTCAGCGAAAATGATCAGTTGATGATTCACTATGTCAAAAATTTCATACCTAACAACCCCGATCAAACTTCTGTATATAAAGAGATGATTGACATTTTCAATAGCCGCGAAAAAGAAACAGACGCTAGAGCGCGTGCCAAATACACTTGGTTGCTGGACTATTACTACTGGACGGTTGCCCAGGTTCCTCGTATTAATCTTGCCAAGTACCAACAATTCCGCTCTGACCAGCAACGCGATTTTTCTTTCATCATTCCCTCACGCTAGGCACTGTACGAAAAGTAATGTCGTAAACACCGCCGCCAGCAAGCCAGCGTGACCATCGCAGCAAAGCTTTCCGCTAGCTTGCAATCGCGTGTACCCAGGCGGCGGTGCTCCTTCAACCAACCAAAAAGCCGTTCGATAGCGTTCCGCAGCCGATACTTGGGCTTGTCAAACAGGCGCGGTAAACCCGGCTTCGGCTTGCGCTTCATGTCACGCAGCGGAATCACCGGCTGCATCCGATAGCGGTCGCAGTATTGCCGGAAGGATTCTGCGTCATAGCCTTTGTCGGCCAGGAGCCAGCGGCAGCGCTTGCGTGGCCGACCTCGATTCGAGGGGATGTGGACACCGTCCAGCAGTCGCTGAGCATGGGAGATGTCGCTGGCGTTACCACCTGAGAGCGTGAAGTGGAGTGGGATGCCACGGACGTCACTGACCATGTGAATTTTCGTCGTCAAACCAAGCAGTAGCTTTCTCACTCCGCAGTGCATGCGGAAACCGACCTCGTGGTCAGGCCAAAAAATCTTAGCTTTGTCGAAAGTGGCAAATAGAGCGCCACGCTGTCGGCGAACGCCCCAAGCTTCTACAGCACCATCTGCAGCATTTATTCATTCAATTATTGATTAGGCCGACCCTAGAGTGTTGCGTATTAATAGGTGAGTTTGTGCAACAAAACCAGCTCCACGCTTATTGCAACACCAATTATTCAGTAACCTTAATAAAATACAATAAATTCAATAATTAATGATTCACAACACCCTCCGAAGACTCCCGTTTTCACCAACAAGATGTTTCGAAATCAGCCCGGTTGCACAGTGGATTTCAACCTGCAGAATCGCCCTGAATCCGATCCACAGCGATTTCTTGAATCTGACGTCTCTCAACCCTCATCACGCGTCAGCTTTTCAATCAGCGTTCGATGCTGTGGGAATTGCTGCGTGAGTTTCTGTCGATCACCCATTTCCATATCGGCAAAATCAAATCCTGGAGAAACGGCTTCGCTGATCAATCCAAATCCGTTTTCGCCTTCGAGCAACCGCGAAGCCTTCCATAGTCCACCCGGTACGTTTAATTGCAAAAGCTGTCCTGCCTGAATGTCGGTGCCCATCACCAATGTTTGCAACGAGCCATCAGCATGAATCAGGCTGTACTCAATGGCGTCGCCCAGGTGGAAATAATGCAGGATGTCGGATCGATTGAAATGAAACTGGCCCACCGGTGATTGCTGATCCAGCAGATAGTAAATCGAGGTCATCAGATACCGTTGGCCGCTGGGGGTTTCGAGTGGGTCGCGATGATCGGCCTGATAGGTTCTTCGGAAATAGCCACCTTCGAGGTGAGGCTGCAGATCCAGCGTTCTAATAATGTATCCAACTTTGGCTTCACCCTTGACCATGGTCTCTTCTCCGTCGAATATGATGCTATTTTACGTTAACTCGACTAAACGACCATTTAGTGTAGTTAAACATGATTTCTAGTGAATAAAGGTCCATGCTCGTGCCACTACTTTTGAAATTCACTACGCCGCTGGTATCTCCAAGCAATCATGACGGAGCCGCCCTACCCTCAATGCAAAACCTCATCAGATCGCCATCACCTTCAAATTTTTCATCGCTTTCCTCCATTTAAAAAACCAGCGCTGCCCAGCGCGCAAATCTCTTTCGAACTGGCCTGTTACGGCGCAGGCCGGGGGCTTAGCTCGATTGGCGCGGTTTCAATCAAGCGCTTCGACACAATCATCGACTTGGTTGTGGCTGCGTACTTTTTGAAGTGCGGCGATTCGATATGGCTTCGGTATGCCGAATCGCTGGCGTAGATTTCGAAGAAATGAAACCAGTTCGGGCGGTCGACTTCGGCGACGGCGTAGATTGATATGACGCCCGGCTCTGTTCGAGTCGACTCTGTGATCTCTTCCTTGACTGCGGCTTGATAGGCCGCAACCTGTGCAGGATCGATTTCGAGTTGCGCGATGCGCACCACCAAGCCATTTTCCTCGGCGGCCAGCGCTTGTCCTGCCAGTAATCCAGCCAATGCCACCACTCCTAATAAACGTTTACCCATCAGGTTTCCCCCTCTTCATTGTGTGGCTCAAGGCGGAGGCGCTGATGCCCACCTCTTTGCCTGCGCGATTAAAGCTTTGATGGCGGGTAATGGCGAGAAAGTAGACAAAGTCTGCGACGTTGGCGCGGCTTACATTCATGAGGCCTCACAACTTGAAACCGGGATGGAAGCCGGACGAGCGACCACGTCAGATGATTCTACGGATCACGTAAGCGTATTTTGATGAGTTTCCCTCATTAACTGTCGCATCCGACTCATCAGTTAAATTCCATGATCGGGAACGAAGGCCGGAAATCTTCTTCGTATCGCTATTTGCCACCGAGACTCCCTCCCCCATCGACGCTGATCACCTGGCCGGTAACGAAGGATGCTCCCTCGCTCAGCAGGAAGGTAATCAGCGAGGCCACTTCTGATGGCGTGCCCAGTCTTTGCATCGGAATGGTGGAGAGTATCTGACGCTCACCCTCACTTCCCACGGGACGGTTTTTTCGGAAAAGCTCGGTGTCTATAGGGCCCGGGGCGACGGCATTGACCGTAATGCCAATGGGCGCCAACTCAAGTGCCCACGTACGCGTGACCCCCACCAATGCACTTTTTGCGGCAGAGTAAGCGGTTCTGTCCCGGGCTCCAAAAATGGCACGGCTGCAGACATTCACGATGCGTCCTGCAGAAGATCGCTTGAGAGACGGCAGACAAGCCTGGGTGATTTGTACCGAGGCTCTGACATTCAGGTCAAAAACGTTTTGGAGTGTTTCGAGTTCAAGCGTTTCCAGGCTTTGCGGAGACGCAACGCCTGCGTTATTGACGACGGCATCAATAGAGGTCCGCTCCAGGAGTTTCTCAAGCATTTCCCTCGTTTGCTGAGCATCACTTAAATCACAGAGCAGCAGCTTCCCGGGAAAATCATCAACCGGATGCCTGGCGATGCCGACCACATTCCAGCCTGCCTGATTCAACTGAGTACTGAGTGCAAAACCGATCCCTTTGGTTGCACCAGTGACCAGTGCAGTTCGGCTGTTGTTCATGGTTACCCCTCTCATCAACGATCACCTGCGCCGCCAGAAGTAGACGTTCCAGATAACTCACTCCAAGCAATATGACCGCCCTTCAGTATCGGTGAATTTCAATCCGTATCCCCTCATTCGTATCTGGAGCACGAAAGTAGCTCGTTATCAAATCAAACTCAGCGTCGCTTGCTGTAAACTCATGCTCGGCGCGGCCATTGCGCCGATGTAGCCTGCCCCGACAGGTCTCATCATCCACTTCGATGTAGTGGAAACAGTGGGGAATTTCGGCAGCGTCAGCCAGACCGCGTAACCACAGCCGATCCTCTGGCGTGTTGGCCGGGAAATCCAGAACCACAGTCACGCCAGCCTTCAGCACATCGATGACAAGCGGGCCCACCAGTGCCCGAATCTGACGCGCAAGCCTCACGTAATCGGCCACTGATTGGATCTGATCAGGGTAAAGCCTTGAGAGCCAATAATCCTCACTCATCAAAATAGCCGACCGTTCAGACGCCAAGGCCTTGGCCAACGTCGATTTACCGGATGCAATCTTGCCTGACATCAAATGAAGCATTGGTTTGGTCATGGGGGACGTCTCCTTGTCGAGTTCTGATGATCTTCATTGAAAAGCATCGAAGCAACCGCATACCCTCCACTGTCAGCTTTGGACTGGGCCCGGTTTTTCCAGCCAGAACTTCAGCCTTTCTTGCTTTTCTCTTCATCGTATTCTTCTTGGACCGCACGTAATAAGGATCCGAAATAGCCTCACTCGGTCGAAGGGACGGAAGCTTTGCTGCCCAAGCGTATGAGTTCATTGGAGAAACACAGGCCGACTATGATCAGCACCGCTCCCGCGTAGAGGCTTTCGCGCGGTACTTCATTGAGCGCCACAAACGCCAGCAGCGCGGCAAACAGTGGCTCGGTCAATTCCAGCGCTTGTACTTGGGATGGCTTGAGATACTCGATGGCCTTGGTCGTGCAGAAGAAGCCCAGGATTGTCGGCAGCGTGGCCAACGCCAGCAGCGCGGCGATCGCCGTCGGCGACAACTCGCCTATTACAAAACCATCGGCGGCAGCCGGCATCAGCAAGTACAGGCTGCCAAAGAACAGCAATTGGCGGGTGAAGTGCAGTCCTCCCGACACCCCCATACGCTTCATGGCCACCGAAAAGGCTCCATAGCCGGAACCGGCCACGGCGGCGAGCGCAGCACCTTGCAGTGTAAAGCCCTGCTGCAGGTCGCCGCCGAAGATTACCGAGATTCCGGCGATAGCCAGTGTGACGCCAACAGTAGCGTTCGCGGTGATCGCGTCCTTGAGGAAAATGCGCCCCAGAATGATCGAGGAAATTGAGGCGCTGGCCATCAGCACCACCACCACACCTGCCGCAGCGTAGTGTCGATAGGCGGACGTTTCGAAATGGAACAGCACAAAGATGCCAAGAAACGCGCAGACAGCCGCCTGCGTCCATTTGGTCGATGTCGCCGGGCGCTTGAGGAAAAACAACAGAATCGAGAGAAGCACGCAACCCAGTACGGTCTTGATGACAGCAACACTGGTAGAGGTGAAACCATTACTCATGAGTATTTTGCTGAGTACCCCGATCGTTGCGTTCAGTGCCGCAGCGGAGAGTGCAAATATGACGCCTTTCCTGAAAGTCGATTGCATGGATGACGATCCCTGTCGCTGAATGGTGGTTCGATAGAACGCCGCCCTGTATCGACGGCGCAAAGTTTGGGCACACGAGCAGCCGACTAATCCCGATAGAGCGCTATTCGCCTTCGTGTCGCCAGAGGTCAGAGGGTCTGGCCCTTGGCTATGCAATACGTGTTGACGAACATTGCAGTGTGCTGCAAAGACTGGTGTATATCCGGTTTGGCTATTCCATGCCTGTTGGCAAATTGCTCAACCGCCGCCGTATTAAAACGAGTGGTCTGGATAAAGTCCAAAGCTTCGGGTTTTGTATTCAAGAACCACGCGACGGGGGGAATACTCAGTAGCAGCTTCAGCAATCGAAGTGAAATGTGATGCTTGGGAGACTTTAATCCCAAAGGTTGTGCAACCTGTTTCAGGAGTTCTCGCAGGTTTGGCGTCTGGTCATCAAGCGCCAGCAGTTCCTGACCCACCATGGCACGATCAAACGCACAAACTGCCACCAGTTCAACCAGGTAATCCACGGTGACCAGTGGCAGCCAGTGCTTGGCGGTGCCGGGCACCGCAGTCAACTTGCCCTGCACAAGGTTGCGTATCAACTCCACCAGCGGCTGACCGTCAAGGATATGCCCTGTGCGGCTGTGGCCACAGACCGTCGCAGGGTGGACAACAGTAAACTCCCCGCCCTTGGCTGCCATGACCTCCAGGGTCGCAAAATGCGCCTCCAGCTTGCTTCCTTCGTAACCACCGACACGCCGGTAGACGGCAGGCCAATTCGTCCATTGCGGATAACGAGGGTCAATGCCGATGCGTTGCAGGTGTTCATGATTTTTCAGCATATAGCCGCCGATCATCACTAAACGGCTTTTTTGCTCAGCCGCCAACAGCGCCACCCGCTTTGCCCCTTCTACGTTCACCGCACGAGAGTGTTCCACTGAAAGCCCCCATGCGAAGTGGGCGCCCAAATGGAACATGACGCTGGCGCGCCTCAGCACTTCTCGGTCAGCAACGCTCAGCCCGAGGTTGGCTTGCTCCAGATCGCCAGCGACGGCGAATACCCGGGTTGCGCACCCGCCCAAATGATCGACTTGCTCGCGCAAGGCAGCCAGTCGCTCCGGGCGACGCATCAACACCCGAATGGTGTGACCTTTCGCACTCAGGTTCGCCACTAAATGTTGACCGATGAAACCAGTCCCTCCTGTGACAAAGCACTCCACGCTCATTTCCCTGTTCCTTGTTGAAGGTGAGAAATCAAGCGTAAAGTATCGACCCCACTCTACAGTCAAGCGGTGTTTCCATGAAAATCGGCGAACTCGAAGCGCGCAGTGGCGCCAGCCGCCATACGTTGCGTTACTACGAGCAAATCGGCCTGATCTCACCGCTGCGGCAAACCAACAACTATCGCGTTTACAACGAACAAACTCTGCAGGATCTGGACTTTATCCAGCGCGCGCAAAGCATGGGGTTTTCTCTAGGGGAAATAGGCGAGATTCTGGATGCGCAGCGGAACAAGCTGATCGATTGTGCTGAAGGTGCGAAGCTGATTGAAAAGAAGATGGCCGACATCAAACAGAAAATCGCCAACCTCCAAAGCGTTTATCGGTATCTGGATGAAGAGCGTGCAACCCTGGAAGCCAGTGCTGCCAGGCAACTTGAGCTTCAGCAACTGAGCAACGCTTCCAATCATTGAACCAGCACGTTTTCCCGGCGCATCATGGTGATCATTCCTGGCCGGTTTCTTTCAGTCACGATGGGCGGAATTCAGGCGTTCGGCTAGACGTGTACACCCATGCACAGCAGATATCAGCAGTCCGGCAACTCGCACCGCGCAGCAGCTTTCAACGCCAATTCCACGCTGCAGTCTGCCGAGACTCACTCCTCACTCGGGTCGTAACTGTTCACATTGGGCACTTGCAGATGCAGGCGCCCAAGCAAGTCAACCAACGTGTCGACCTCAGCCGGGGTCAGTCCGCTGAGCAGGCGCGACTCTCGCTCCAATGCAACTTTGAGTACACGGTCATGCAGTTCTTTGCCGCTGGCCGTCAATCGCACGGTGTAACGCCGTGCATCCTTGGGATCCAGCTGACTGGTGATCCGCCCGGCTGCTTCCAGCGTTTGCAATGAACGACTGACAGCGCTTTTGTCGAGACCGATCGCCTGACAGATTCGATTAGCGGTGATGTCGGATTCAACGGCGAGCATTGAAAGCATCCGCCATTCAACCACGCCGATGCCGAAGTGTTTGCGATAGCACTGGGAGGCACCGGTGGCGTGCTCGCGCGTTTGCGTACCTACTTTGAGGATGAGTTGCTGGTCCAGGTCGGACGCAAGATGCAGCCCACGCCCTACGCCACGGAATTGGCCAAACCGGTGCGTGAAGTGCTGCTGACGATCCAATCCTCGATTACCGCCAAACCGGTGTTCGACCCGGCCACCAGCAAGCGACATTTTCGCTTGGTGACCTCGGACTATCTGATCAGCGTGCTGTTCGCCCAGGTGATCCAGAACATTCATCAGCAAGCGCCCAACATCACCTTCGAAATGCTGGGCCCCAGCGACAATTCCGGTGAGTTGCTGGTACGTGGTGAGGTCGATCTGATGATTGTCCCCGAGCGCTACATCATTGACGGCCACCCTTCGCACCTGCTGTTCGAGGAAGAACATGTGTGCGTGGTGTGGCAAGGCAATACGCAAGTCGGCGACACCCTGACCCTTGAGCAATACATGGAGATGGGCCATGTCTCGGTGGGCTTCGGCCGTACCCGACACATGAGCATCGAAGAGTGGTTCATGAATCAATACGGCTTCAATCGGCGCATTGAAGTGATCACCAGCGACTTCAATACCCTGCCGCAACTGATTGTCGGCACGCAGCGCATCGCCACGATGCACCAGCGTCTGGCGAACCTCTACGCGCACTATCTGCCGCTGCGCATCCTGCCGCCACCGGTGAAAATCCCGGTCATGCGCGAGTACATGCTGTGGCACCGCAGCGTTGACGGCGACCCGATGCACCGCTGGCTGCGCGAACGCATCAGCGAATCCATCCAGCATCTGCAACACGTGCCCATCGTATCTCGCGATACCTCGTATCCGCCGTCACGATTGGCCAATTAGTCGGGTGATCCTTAACGTGCCTTGGGAATGCCAAGGCAACCATAAGGACAACAATAATCATGTTTCGCTATTTCCCGACCAACTACGTTTGGAATCTCTCTGTCGACCTGGCCATTGAAATGGGCGCCCGCATGGGCGAAATCGAAGAGATGTGCGCCCCGCTGCAAGAGGCAGCCAAGCAGCCGGACGCGGCCGGCACCCGTGCCTTTCGCGAAACCTGGGCGAAAATGGCTGACAAGCTCTGCGGTTTGGCCGAAGAAGACGAAGGCAACGGCCGGATGCTCTCGGCTGGCGAAAAATATAACCGCGCCGCCACCTATTATTTGACCTGCGAGCGCCTGCAAGCGCACGGCGCACCGGGGCGTACCGAGCTCTATCAACGCTTCCTGCAAACCTTCAAGCGCGGCGTCGAACTGTCGCGTGAAAACTGTGAACGGGTGGAAATCCCGTACGAGGGCAAACATCTTTCCGGCTTGCTGGTGCGCGCCGAAGGCGTCGAGGGGCCGGCACCGATTCTGGTGCAGGTCAACGGTCTGGACTCGACCAAAGAAATGAAATACCGCGTGGGCCTGCCAGCGTGGCTGGCGAAACGCGGCATCTCTTCGCTGATCATCGACCAGCCGGGCACCGGCGAAGCGCTGCGCCTGCATGGCCTGACTGCACGATTCGACAGTGAACACTGGGCCAGTCGCGTGGTGGATTGGCTGGAAACCCGAAGCGACGTTGATGCTGCACGCATTGGACTCGAAGGTGTCTCGTTGGGCGGCTATTACTGCCCGCGTGCGGTTGCATTCGAACCGCGCTTCGCCTGCGGCGTCGTGTGGGGCGCCAACCACGACTGGCGTGATGTGCAAAAGCGTCGACTGGAAAAAGAAGGCAGCTTCCCGGTGCCGCACTATTGGGCGCATGTCTGCTGGGTGTGGGGCGCCAAGGACGTTGAAGAGTTCATGACCATCGCCGAAGACGTCCACCTCGATGGCGTGCTCGACCGGATCAAGGTGCCCTTCCTCGTCACCCACGGTGAACAGGATTCGCAGATTCCGTTGAAATGGGCGCATCGCACCTACGAACAACTGGTCAACAGTCCAAAATGTGAACTGAAAATCTTCACCGAACGTGAAGGTGGTGTGCAGCATTCGAGCTTCGACAACAGCATCAATGCAGGGCAATACATTGCCGACTGGGTTGCCGAAACCCTGGGCGGTCGCACCGCTTGATCCACTGAAAGACACGCACAAAAAACGCCGGACAATCTCGCGATTGTCCGGCGTTTTCGTTGGTGGCTTCAGCCCGGCGCAGCTATTGACGCGATCAATACGCAGCCATCGATGCAATCTGCTGGTCGTCCCCTCGCCTGCTCTCTAGCCTCTCTTTGCATAACAATCACAGAGCGAAGACGCCATGACTGCCCTGCACCTGAAATGCCAGACCCTGTTCGACGGCACTGGACTGGAGACCCGCCGACAACAGACATTGATCGTCGAAAACGGCCTGCTCAGTTACGTCGGCGCTACCGCGTTGGCACCCGCTCCCCAGCCAGGCGATACACAGGTGGATGCGGGGGATGATTTCGTGATGCCGGGGCTGGTGGATGTGCACACGCATCTGGCCTTCGGCAACGCGCAGAGCGAGGAAGACATTGATCTGTGGACCAGCGACGAATTTCGCGCGTTGCGCGGGATGTTCTTCGCGCAACACGTGCTGGCCGCCGGCGTCACCAGCATGGTCTGCCCCGGCGACAGCGGCCAGCTCAGCATCGCCGTGCGCAATGCGGTGACCGCTGGTTTGTTCGAAGGCCCGAGGATCGCAGCCAGCAGCCGCGTCATCACCAACCGCCAGAGTCTGAATGACTGGTTCCCGAGTCGGGTCGGCGCCCCGGAATACTTCACCGCGCAGTTGGTCACCAGCCGTAGCGACGCCCTCGCGGAGATCCGCAAGCAGGCCAAGGACGGCGTTGACCTGATCAAGATCGCCATGGACGGCACGCACCGTCGCCCCAACGGCGAAATCATTGCGGCCTTCACCGCCGACGAAACCTTCGAAATGGTTGAGGAAGCGCATCGTCTGGGCTGCAAGGTCGCCACACATGCCTACGGTCGCGAAGCCGTGATGTACGCGGCGCGCGCCGGCGTTGATCTGGTTTTCCATGCCTTTTACATGGACGACGCGTGCATCGAAGCGCTGCTTGAGGCCGGCAGCATCCTTGCCCCGACCATGACATTCCCGCAGAACACCGTGGATTTCTGTCAGCCCCATGACCCGGCGATCAGCACAGGTTATGCCGGTTATTGTGCTCGCACATTGGAGGTCGGTTCGGCGGTACTCAAACGCGCCAAAGCGGCCGGCGTACCTTTTGCCTGCGGCAGTGATAGCGGGTTCGCGGTAACGCCATACGGCGAGTGGCATGCTCGTGAGCTGGAGTTGCTGGTGACTCGGCTTGGATTCACACCGGCCGAAGCGTTATACGCCGCGACAGCTGTCGGTGCGCGCTGTATGCCGCGCGGTGAAACCCTCGGCTCGCTGCAAGTGGGCAAGCAGGCAGACTTCCTCGTGCTTGATGGCTCACCACTGGATGACATCCGCATCCTCCAGGATCGTTCGCGCCTGAAGGCCGTTTACAAGGCCGGACAACCGGTGCGCATGGATCGCAGCCCCTACAACCCCAAGCAAGTGTCCGATTTCAACTCGCTGAAATGGACGGATCTTTACACCCGCGACCGCGTTGCTCAACTGGGCAAGTGGGCTGTATGAGGACTGAGGCCATGCAACGACTTGATCTACTGACTACGACGGACATAGCGAGCGATGCCATTCGCATTGCTCGGGAAACCGGGATCAAACCGCTGAGCGTCGCCGTACTGGATGCCGCCGCCCATCCCTTGGCGGTTTTGCGCGACGAAGACGCCAGCTTCCTGCGCCCGCAAATCGCTATCGGCAAGGCGCGCGGTTGCCTTGGAATGGGTTTTGGAGGACGTGAACTGGCAAGACGCGCGCAGGCCATGCCGGCGTTTTTTGACGCGATCAACAGTTTGACCGGCGGCGAGGTGATTCCCGTGGCGGGAGGTGTATTGATCCGTAATGCCGAGGGCGTGGTGCTCGGGGCCATCGGCATCAGCGGCGATACCTCGGACAATGACGAACGCTGCGCATTGCTGGCCATCGCCAAAGCCGGATTAGTCGCCGACAGCGGCGATCAACCAGAGGGCTGATCGAGCAATGCGGCCTGTTCCAGCAGCAGGCCGCGAAACCACTGCATGGCCGGGTCATGTTCTTGATAGGGATGCCATTGCAAGACTTGCACGGCCTCGGGAAACGCCAGCGGTGCTGGATGGACGCGCAATGGATAACGCTGGGCGAAGCGCTGAGCCTGTAGTTGAAACACCGTGGCAATACGCGCAGTGCCAACGATGTACTCCGGCATCAGCATAAAGCTTTCAACGGTCACGGCCACTTGCCGCTCAATCCCGAGTTCATGCAGGTGCGTGGCATCCATCGCCAGGTTGTGCCCGTCGGCAAACTCGCGCACCACATGCGCTGCGGCGCGATAGTCGGCCATGCTCAGTTGCTCGGCAAACTGTGGCTGTTGCGCGCAGACAATACAACAGAGCTGGTCAGTCATGAGCGGCACATGGGGATAGGCCGGATTCAGCCGTCGCTGAGGCACGATTACGCAATCACTGCGCCGATAATCGAGCGCTTCGCTGACGACATCACCGTCGCGCGGGACAGGCATGTCGCGCAGGCTCAAGCGAATACCCGGAGCGATACGCGCCAATGCATGGCTGACCGCAGGGAGCAGCACATCGGCGACGTAATCGGAGGCTACCAGAGTGATGTGCCGGTCGCAGTTCGCCGGGTCAAAATTCAGCGGTGCATCGACGATCTCCCGGGTCAGTGCCAGCGCAGCACGTACCTTTGGCAGCAACTCCAGACCCAGCGCAGTGGGTTCCAGGCGGCGCCCGACTTGTACCAGTAACGGGTCGTTGAAATGTTCACGCAAGCGGCCCAGTGCCGAACTGGCAGCTGACTGTCCCAGGCACAGACGCTCGGCCGCCCGGCTGACACTGCATTCGCTCAACAAGGCGTCCAGCGCAACCAACAGATTAAGGTCGAGGCGTCGATATCGCATGTGGGTTCCGCTGAAGGTGATAGTGACGTCTTTGCGCCTGGTTTGCGGGCAGGCTCAAAAACGAATCATGACCTTAGCGAGCTGTGTACCCATGCGCCAATCGCGTGCGTCGTTGGGAGGTATCGCTAACGAAGATACCAAGCGCCACTGCGCGTGAATTAGTTACTCAAGGGAAGCCACTAATAGAAAGGTCAACACGCACCATCGAGGATCCAGCAGGTAAGCAAAAGCCCTGCGATCACTTTTGATCGAGGGTAACTTATAGGTTGCTCGAAATTGATGCTCGTGGACGGCAATCGGCCAAAAGCGGACATTGGCTTCGGCAGGTATTGGCCTAGACTGGGTCGACTCAATAATCGAAGGACATAGAATGCTTATTGTCTTTAGCGGCCTTCCAGGTACTGGAAAAACGACTATAGCAAGTGACCTTGCCACCAGAACAAGGGCGGTGTATCTGCGGATCGATACGATTGAGCAGGCTATCCGAAACTCCGGTGCTCTGGCACAAGACGTGGGGCGGAGCGGTTATATGGTCGCTAATGAGCTTGCTCTGAGCAATCTTCGCTTTGGCAGTACTGTCATAGTCGACTGTGTTAACCCAGTAATCGAAAGCCGAAACGCGTGGAGCGAGATCGCTATTCGCTCTGGTACTCCATTAGTGAATATCCAGGTGGTTTGCTCTGATAAATATGAACACCAGCGACGGGTAGATACCAGGAAGATTGATATTCCTGGTCTGTCGCCCCCGACCTGGCAATCTGTATTGGATCATGAATATGAGCCGTGGGATGACGCTCCCTTTGATATAGACACAGCCTTGACGTCCCCGGCGGAGGCAGTGGCAATGATCACTAAACGATTTTTTTCCGAGGAGTAGCGCCAGCTAAAAGCTCTACTTAGCAAGGTGCGATCAGCAGACGCTTGCCGCTTTTGGCCGAACACTGGTGGTCGAGAACGGCTGCTTTACGCCTCCACTCTCAGCAAAGGGCCGACACCCTGATGAACTCACTCACTGAGCATGTCGCCAGTTTGACGTCTTTTTCTCACACAACTGATCGTCAAAAGTACGCCGGCTGCAATGCCTTGTGTACCGCACATAAGCCAGATTAGGCCTATGTGAAAAAGGACCCAGGCACTCAAACCTAAAATCAGTGTTAACAATACCCCAAGTAAAAGTAGTGGCAGGTGTTGCACAGAGGGGCTGTCCTCCAGCGAGTCGGAAAAAATGCTCCAGCATGCCCATTGCGAGAACAGCGACAGCAGAAGCCACAACATGATCACCCCCCAACCAGAAAAGGATTGTGAGGTGAAGAGGTTGATCGTCGAGGTGATGGTGAACCAAAGAGTGAAGGCGAATGTAGTGCTTGAAGGTACGGTATAGGCTGGAAGGGCAATGGCTATCTGAATCAACTTGAGTGTTTGCAATCGAGTCATTCATACGCTCCCTGCAAGTTGAATTTCACCGCGTCCTATGGATTCTTCAGTGACTATAGATCAGGAGTCCTTCGAGGGGGAGCATGCGGGCGGTCAGCTATTGGCCCATTGCTGCCGGTCACCAAGGCCGCAATCGCCCATAGCTGCCGGTGAGGAACGGTAGATTTTGGCCATAACCGGACACTCGACAGCCCCCGAACGTTTGTTGAGTCCATCTGATCGTCTATGAAAGAAGCGCTCGCAACGGAGCTGATATCGATGAGTTCTTCTCGCTCGGCCATCAAGGGCTTCTGAATTTGATGGCGGCGATTTTCCCTATATCAGCGACTCAAGGGCTTTCCTCTGGAACCTAAGCACTCAGCTGCTTAAACCAGTCAAGACTCTCAACGGTAGTTCCAGAAGGACGGTATTCACATCCGATCCATCCTGCGTAGCCGCGCTGCTCCAGCGCCGCGAACAAGGCAGCAAAGTCGATACTCCCCGTTCCCGGCTCGTGACGACCCGGGCAATCGGCTATTTGCACATGCACGGTTCTGTCATAGAAACGCGCCAGCACATCGGCTGCATCTCCGGTCAAAAGCTGCGCATGGTAAAGATCAAGAATCAGCCCGACACTCGGGAAGGTCTCCAGTACCTGTTGTGCCTTGCTGAAGTCAGACATGTAATAGCCCGGCATCGCCTCCGCGCTGATCACTTCGATCAGCGGCCGCAGCCCCTGGTCTTCCAAGTACTTGACCGCATATTCCAGGTTGCCCGCGTAGGTTCGCTCAGCGTCATTCTGCGTGGTAACGCCCGACATGATGTGGACATCCGCACACGCCAAGGTCTTTGCGTAGCGGGCGGCCTGGAGCAACCCGTCACGAAACTCCTCTCCCCTGCCCTGTAACGCGGCGATGCCTTTGGTCACGCCAGCCGGGGCGGCGAACTGAATCAACGGCAAACTGTATTGGGCTAGATGGTCGGCAAGCAGACTGGCGTCGAATTCGTACGGTGACGGGAACTCCACTGCCCGGAAACCGGCGGCTGCGGCGGCTTCGATGCGTTGTAGAAAAGGCAATTCATTGAATTGGAAGCCGAGATGAGCATTGAACTTGAGCATTGGGTAATCATCCATCCTGGGAAGAAACGACATCATTAGCCTGGAGCATCCTTTGCCGCTCCAGCACTGCACTATCGCAAGTGCGTTCAACAATTAAAACCAGGTTTCCATCTGGATACCGTATTGCCACACCCCTCCCGCCTGGAAGTCGGACATGCCAAAGGAGTCGTTAGTACTGAACCTGTCCAGATCCGAAGACCAGTTCATGTAGCTGGCGAACACTCGCAACTCCGGACGCGAGAGTAGATCGCCGACGTCGAGTTTGAATGTCGGGGCGACCGTGAATTTCCAGAAGTTACCATCGACCGCATTACGTTGGAGATAGCCTTTGGGGTCGAGGTTCATGGTTTGCCAGCTCATTTCGTAGGCCATTTCGAAGTTGCTGTTGATTTTGTTGGCCAAGCGCACGTTGAGGGTCAGCCAGCGGTAGTCGTCACCTTTGACGTATCTATCCTTGCTCTGTTCAGCCAGCAAGCTGGGCCCGATGCGCCAGTCAGAGGTCAGCGGTGTCTCACCGTAAAGTGCCAGACGCAGCGCGCGGGCGTCGTCGATCAGTTCACCATCCGAGCCGACGTTCTTGACCTCTGCCCCCAGGCCTTGCCCATAGAGCAGCGCCGTTTTGAAGAAGCCTTCCCTGCCGAAAAAGCTTTTCTGATGGTTGGCCAACATGCTGTGCAAACCGGAATCCGCAGGCGTCAAACCGGCTTTATTGGTGCGGGTGCCAAAATCGTTTTTCTTGGCGCCGATGGCGTTGTACATCCACTGCCACTGGCCATCCTCGAAGAACTGGTTGGAGGTCAGGATGTAGCTTTCCACATCGGCATTGATACCGCCCTGACTGAAATCCCCGTAGCTACGCCCAATCAACGAGTAATTCGAGCGCCAATGCTTGTTCATCTGCACATCGTAAATTCCACCGCCGGTGCCGGCCAGGTAAACGACGTCCGAGTCCAGCCAGTGGATATCGAAATTATCTCTATCGAATCGCTTGCCTGCCCACAGCGTAGCGTTCTCGAAGACTGAATTGCCTTTGAATGCAGCGACATGGTCGAGCGTGGCGAACACCTGGCGTACGTTGAGTTTGCTTTCGTCGGCCGTCCAGTCATTGGAGCTTTCCACACCGTCGGCGATGGAGACGGTGAATTTGGAACGGGTACCGTTTTGCGCATAGACCTCTTTCGACAGGTCGATACGCATGTAGGTGTCGTCCTCGTTACCGAGTCGCCCGACTGCCCCGCCCACCGAACCGGCCGGCGTTGTATAAGGGCCGCCACGCCCGCCACCCAGCCCCTCGTCAACCAGCAATCCGGAGCGCGCATAGCCGTTGAAGCTGAATCCATCGGTGAGGTTCCCGGTACTGCCCTCCTTGTCCAGGCTTTGCTGACGGGCTTCGAGTTTTGCCAGTCGGGTGTCCAGAGCAGGTGCCGAAATGGCTGTTGCGTTAGCCGCGACGGACTGCGAGGGAGGCGTCGCGAATTTGATCTGCTGCAATTCCCGGGCAAGTGCCTGGGTCTGCTGTTCGGCCGTGGCTGCACGCTTTTCCGCTGCGCTGGCACGCGCTTCAAGTGCGGCCATGCGCTCTTCCAGCGTCGCGGCCTGAGAAGCCGCTGCCGATGTGCCGAGCACGCCGACCAGTAGCCAGCTTGATCCTTTCTGCATGTTGATTCCCTGTTTTGTTTTTATTTTTTGGTTGCCGCAATTGCCTTTTTTGCGTGAGTCGCGAGTTGTCACAAACGACAAAAAAAGGATGCCTCCTCGCAAATACGCTGCTACATTTGGCGATGTTAACGTTAACTTTTCTAAAAACAAAAATAAAGGACGCTCGATGAAACACCTGAAATCGCTCCTGCCAGTTGCATTGATCACCCTGTCTGCCGCACTGCCATCCGTGTCAAACGCAACCGATCTGACGATCTCCTGCGGTGCGGTGGGTGCGGAGTTGCAGCTGTGCAAGGAAGCCGTCGATACATGGTCGAAACAGACTGGCAACAACGTCGAGGTGGTCTCCACGCCTAACTCGGCAACCGAGAGGTTGTCGTTCTACCAGCAGATCCTTAGTGCGCAGTCCGCCGACATCGACATCATTCAAATCGACATGGTCTGGCCGGGGATGCTGGCCAAACACTTGATGGATCTGCGTGAGGCGCTTCCCGCCAACGCGACCCAAGGCTACTTCCAGGCGCAGATCGATAACGCCACGGTCAACGGACGGCTGGTGACGATGCCGTGGTTCACCGACTCGGGGCTGCTGTATTACCGCAAAGACTTGCTTGAGAAATACAACAAACAGGTTCCTCAGACGTGGGAGGAAATGACCGCTACTGCCAGGGATGTGCAACAGGCTGAACGCAACGCCGGGAACGCCAATGCCTGGGGTTACATCTTTCAGGGGCGCGCCTACGAAGGGCTGACGTGTAATGCGCTGGAGTGGATCAGCAGCCAGCCGCAAGGCGGACTGATCAATCAACGCGGCGACATCGTGGTCAACAGTCAGGCCTCAAGAGCGGCGTTGACCCTGGCGAAAAGCTGGGTCGGAGATATCTCACCGCGTGGCGTGCTCAATTACACCGAGGAAGAAGGACGTGGCGTATTCCAGTCGGGCAATGCGCTGTTCATGCGTAACTGGCCTTATGTCTGGGCCCTGGTGCAAAGCGAGGACAGTGCCGTAAAAGACAAGGTCGGCGTCGCTCCCCTGCCCCGCGGCGGCGAAACCGGCGAGCATGCCTCCACCCTCGGTGGCTGGGGCCTGGCGGTCTCGCGATACAGCGCCCATCCCAAACTTGCCGCCGAACTGGTGAGCTACCTGAGCAGTGCCCAAGAGCAAAAACGTCGAGCGCTGAAAGGCGCCTACAACCCGGTAATCGAGTCGCTGTATCAAGATCCCGAGTTGCTCGCGGCCATGCCTTATTACGCTCAGCTGCACAGCATTCTCAACGCTGGGGTCATGCGCCCCGCCGCCATTACTGCCGATCGCTATCCACGGGTCTCCAATGCGTTCTTCGATCGGGTGCATGGCGTGCTGGCCGGCGAGTTGCCGGTCGATCAGGCACTGGCCGAACTGGAAAGCGAACTCACGCGCATCAAACGCCGGAACTGGTAAGCCACAAGGAAGGAAATCACCATGTCTGTCTCTACGACCCATGCCCCCGTTGACGAGCTGCTGCTCACGAGGGAAACGCCTGTACAACGTCGCCGGGTGCGCGCTGCCTGGCTGTTTCTGACGCCAATGCTGGTCTGCCTGGCCTTGGTGGCTGCGTGGCCGCTGCTGCGCACATTCTGGTTCAGCCTGACCGACGCCAGCCTGGCGGACACCGGTGGCGCAACCTTCATCGGCTTGAGCAATTATCTGCTGTTCAGCGGTTCCGGCTGGTCGGGCATCCTCGTCGATCCACAGTGGTGGAATGCGGTGCGCAACACGTTGTATTTCACGGTGGTCTCGGTGGGACTGGAAGTCATCCTGGGGCTGTTGGTGGCGTTGCTGCTGAACATCAAGTTCACCGGCCGTTCGCTGGTGCGGGCGTTGATTCTGATTCCGTGGGCGATTCCGACGATTGTCTCGGCGAAGATCTGGTCATGGATGCTCAACGACCAGTTCGGCATCATCAATCACCTGATGCTCAGCCTCGGTCTGATTGACGCACCTCTGGCCTGGACGGCAGATGCCGACCTGTCGATGTGGGCGGTGATCATTGTTGACGTCTGGAAGACCGTGCCCTTCGTCACGCTGCTGATGCTGGCGGCTTTGCAGATGTTGCCGAGCGATTGCTACGAAGCGGCCCGGGTCGATGGCATTCATCCGCTGAAAGTGTTCTGGCGCGTCACGCTGCCACTGTTGATGCCTGCACTGCTGGTGGCGGCGATCTTCCGCATCCTCGATTCCCTGCGGGTATTCGACGTCATCTATGTGCTGACCTCGAACTCGTCGAGCACCATGAGCATGTCGGTGTATGCCCGCCAGCACTTGGTGGAGTTCCAGGACGTCGGTTACGGCAGCGCGGCGTCGACGCTGTTGTTTCTCGTGGTCGCGGTGATCGCCATGCTTTATCTCTACCTCGGACGCCGTCAACTGGAGGTCCGCACATGAACCCGCGCCTGCTGAAAAAAGCGCTGTTGCGCCTCGGATTCTGGTGCCTGATCGGGGTTTTGCTGCTGTATGCGGTTTTCCCGTTCTACTACGCCATCGTAACGTCGCTGAAGCCCTCCAGCGCCTTGTTCGAAGTGAGTTACTGGATCGAAAATCCTGACTTCTCCAATTACGCGGCGGTCCTCCACCAGGCCTCATTCCTGCGAGCGATCGGTAATTCGCTGGTGGTTGCGCTGTGCGTGGTGACACTGGCGCTGTTCCTCAGCCTGACCGCTGCCTATGCCTTGGGCCGGGTGAAATTCCGTGGGCGTGGCACGGTGTTGATGATGGTCCTTGGCGTGTCGATGTTTCCTCAGGTCGCGGTGCTGTCGGGACTGTTCGAAGTGATCCGCGCCTTGGGTCTGTACAACACCTCGTGGGCGTTGATCCTCAGCTACACGATTTTCACCCTGCCCTTCACCGTCTGGGTGCTGACCACGTTCATGGGGCAACTCCCCCATGAACTGGAGGAAGCGGCAATCATGGATGGTGCGTCCCCGTGGGTGACGCTGACCCGCGTGCTGTTGCCGCTACTCTGGCCCGCCCTGGTCACCACCGGTTTGCTGGCCTTCATCGCGGCGTGGAACGAGTTTCTGTTTGCCCTGACGTTCACCCTCACCGACAGCCAACGCACGGTGCCGGTTGCCATCGCCTTGATTTCCGGCGGCAGCCCCCATGAATTGCCTTGGGGCTTGTTGATGGCTGCCTCGGTGTTGGTCACCGTCCCACTGGTGATTCTGGTGCTGATCTTCCAGCGCCGAATCGTTTCCGGTCTCACTGCCGGCGCGTTAAAGGGTTGATGCCCAATAAAGACAAGGAACCGCATCGTGATGAAATTGAAACTGGACAACGTCAACAAACAATTGGGCGGCGCGCGGATTCTTCGCGACATCAACCTGGAGATCGCTGCGGGTGAATTCGTGGTGTTCGTCGGTCCTTCGGGCTGCGGAAAGTCGACGCTGCTGCGGCTGATCGCCGGACTGGATTCGATCTGCGCCGGCGACCTGCTGATCGACGGGCGCCGGGTCAACGACCTGGAGCCGCGCGAACGTGGCGTCGGCATGGTCTTTCAGTCTTATGCGCTGTACCCACACATGAGCGTCTACGACAACATCAGTTTCGGTCTCAAACTGGCCAAGACTGAAAAGAGCAGCCTGCGCGAGCGGGTGCTGAAAACTGCGCAAATCCTGCAATTGGACAAACTGCTGCAACGCAAGCCAAAAGAACTGTCTGGAGGCCAGCGTCAACGTGTGGCCATGGGCAGGGCCATGGCGCGCGAGCCGGACATTCTGTTGTTCGATGAGCCGCTGTCCAACCTGGATGCCTCCTTGCGGGTGCAGATGCGCAACGAAATCGCCCGACTGCATGACCGATTGCGCTCGACCATGATCTACGTCACTCACGATCAGGTGGAAGCGATGACCCTCGCCGACAAAATTGTCGTGCTCAATGGCGGCCATATAGAGCAGGTCGGCTCACCACGCGAACTCTATGAGCGCCCGGCCAGCCGCTTTGTCGCCGGTTTTCTCGGTTCGCCGAGAATGAATTTCCTGCCGGCACGCTTGCAGGCGCCGGGAGAAACCAGCCTGGTCGATGCAACTGTTTTGGGGATGACCACCCTGCCCTTCGACAGTTCGAACCTGGCGGCAGACGCCTCGCTGAGCCTGGGCGTTCGCCCGGAACACCTGTCGCTCAAAGCGGCGCCGGGAGCGGCTGGCGTCGTCGTGACCGGGGTCGAATACCTCGGCAGTGAAACCTATGTGCACCTCGATACCGGGCAGGACGAGCCACTGATCTGTCGTTGTGAAGTCAACGCCGGATGGCAGACAGGCGATCGGGTCGAACTGCAACTGGACACCGACAAGATCCACCTGTTCGACGCCGACGGCACGGCATTGAAGCGCCACCCGCACGCCATTGAATCCGTGGCGGATGACCTCTCTCTACGCTCAATCCGAGCACGCGCCCTATGACCTTGTCTTTGAATACCCAGAGCGATCCCATGTCTTCGACCCTTGACCTTGCACAGCGTGCCCTGGCTGACAGCCAGTCCCGCGTCATTGAGGATTATCGACCCGGTTATCATATTGCCCCGCCGGCCGGCTGGATGAACGACCCGAACGGGGTCGTGTACTTCCGTGGCGAGTATCACGTTTTCTATCAGCATCATCCCTTCGATGCGAAATGGGGGCCGATGTATTGGGGCCACGCCAAGAGTGCCGATCTGGTGCACTGGCAGCACCTGCCCATTGCACTGGCACCCGGCGATGATTGCGACCGCGACGGCTGTTTTTCCGGTAGCGCCGTGGTCTGTGGCGATACCCTGGCGCTGATCTACACCGGGCACACCTGGCTGGGCGAAGTGGGTGATGAGCGCTTGATCAAACAGGTCCAGTGCCTGGCCACCAGCAACGACGGCATCCGCTTCGTCAAACACGGCGCGGTGATCGACAGCGCGCCGCAAGACAGCATCATGCACTTTCGTGACCCCAAGGTCTGGCAGGACGATGGTTATTGGTACCTGATTGCCGGCGCACGTCTGGGCGACAAGCCGCTGCTGCCGTTGTACCGCTCCATGGATCTGCACGTCTGGGAATTCCTCGACTATGTGTCCGCCGGCAGCGAGGGCGATGGCTATATGTGGGAATGCCCGGACCTGTTTCGCCTGAATGGACACGATGTGCTGCTGTACTCCCCACAAGGCATGCAAGCCGACGGTTATGACCGGCTCAACAAATACCAGACCGGTTATCGAGTGGGCCAGCTCGATAACCAGTGGCACTTCACGGGCGGGCCTTTTATCGAGCTGGATAACGGCCACGATTTCTATGCGGCGCAAACGCTGTTGGCCGCCGATGGTCGGCGCCTCGTATGGGCGTGGCTGGACATGTGGGAAAGCCCGATGCCGAGCCAGGCCCATCACTGGTGCGGCATGCTCGGATTGCCACGCGAACTGGAGCTGTGCGCCGATCGCCTTTGCGTATATCCGGCACGCGAGCTCAGCGCGCTGCGAATGGCGCAATTGCCGGGTACGCCGTGGTGGGAAGCGTCGGGAGCCCGCTGGGTGCCGGAGGTAAACGGCGACATGCTCGAAATCCATGTGCATCTGGATCTGCTCGGCTGCACTGACGGCCACTTGGGAGTCGCCTTGCGCTGCAGCGACGATGGCCGTGAAGAAACCCTGCTCTATTACGATGCATCACTGCAGCGTCTGGTGCTTGATCGCAGCCGCTCGGGTGCGCAAGTCACAGGCCAGCGCAGCGTGGCGATAGACCCGACACAAGAGCGCTTGGAACTGCGCGTGTTTCTTGATCGCTCATCCATCGAGGTATTCGACGAAAACGGCCGCTTCAGTCTCAGCAGTCGCCTCTATCCGCGTTCCGACAGTCTGGGCGTGAAGCTGGTGGCAAGCGGGAATGGCGGACGCGTCTCGATTGCCAAGGCATGGCCGCTCGGTTCTGCATGGTCATGAGCGGCGTCATTCGGGTCGCGAGAAGCCCGGGCCCTGTGTCATGATTCTGCGTCAACCTGACCGGCCGCACTTCGCATGACTTCAGTGAAAGACGTTGCACAGCTGGCCGGCGTGTCCCTGATGACGGTGTCTCGAGCGCTCAATACTCCGGAAAAACTGAGCCCCGAAACCCTTCTACGGGTGCGTCGTGCCATTGATGAACTGCAATTCGTACCCAGCCTGTCAGCGCGCAAGATGCGCGGTGACAACCTGCAGTCGCGCACCATCGGTGTGTTCGCGCTGGACACTGCGACCACGCCCTTCGCGGTCGAGTTGCTGCTGTCCATTGAGCAGACCGCGCAACAGGCCGGCTGGAATGTCTTTATCCTCAACCTGCTAAGCAACCCGCCCACCGACCAGAACATCGACCTGATGCTGTCGCACCGTCCGGACGGTCTGATCTTCAGCGCCATGGGGTTTCGCCAGGTCAGCATTCCCGAGCGCTTGAAGAGCAAGCCGCTGGTGCTCGCCAATTGTCTGGCAGATGACAGCCGCCTCGTCAGCTATGTACCCGACGACGAAATGGGCCAGTATCGCGCCGTGCACCACGCATTGAGCCTCGGCTACAAGCGTCCTCTGTGTATCAATCTGCCGAAACAGAGTCTGGCATGGGGGCTGCGACAGAAAGGCCTGCAGCGTGCCTGTCAGGCATTCGGTCTGGCGCCTGACACGCTCCTGCAATACGACCTATCCGATCATGATGCCTACAGTGAAACAGCCGCTATCCTCGACCGGCATGTCATTGATGGTCGTCCCCAATTCGATATTTTGATCTGTGGCAACGACCGCATTGCCTTTTGTGCCTATCAGCTGTTGTTGGGGCGTGGCCTGAAAATTCCCGACGATGTCGCCGTGCTCGGCTACGACAACATGATCGGCATTGCCGAGTTGTTCATCCCGCCGCTGACTACCGTGCAACTGCCGTACTACGAGATTGGTCGCCAGGCTGCGCGGCATCTGATCGAAACCCTTGAGCTATCGGGAACTCAGCGCGTTGACTGTCCCTTGGTGGTCAGGACATCACTGTAAGAGTGGGTCAGCTCGCTGATAGCACTCCCGATTGCTTTTGATTTGACGAGTGGAATCAGAAATCGACCGTCGCTGAAAGCAGATAGGTTCTCGGTGTCGACAACGTCAATCCCGGTTCACTGTCATCGGACGCCCCTGCCGAACTCCAATAACGCTTGTCCAGCACGTTCTCGATATTCCCGCGCAAGGTGATGGTTTTGTCGTCAACCTTGAACGCATAGCGCGTGCCCACATCGAAGCGCTCCCAGGAATCGATTTCCTTCTCGTTGGACTGATCCAGGTACTGCGAACTGGAATAGATGCCACGGGTTGTCAGCGTCAGCCCTTGCACCGTCGGCACGTCCCACTCGGCGCCCAGATTGACGTTGTATTTCGGCGTCGCCGGCGCGCGATTGCCGTCGAAGGTGCCATTGGTGGTCTTGGTCAATTCGCTGTCGATGTACATCACGCCGCCAAGCAAACGGAAGCCTTTGAGCGGTTCGCCGAACACACTCAGCTCCACGCCATTGTTCTCACGCTTGCCATTGGGGCCGAAGACTCGCGTGGTGGCGTTGGTTTCGTACGCCGGTTGCTTGATACGAAATACCGCAGCGGTCAGCGCGTAGGCGCCGGCATCGTACTTGGCACCGACTTCAACCTGACGGCTGATAAACGGCGGGAAGATTTCGTCTTCGTTGATGGAAGTCGACGGCGCGATTTTGCCCTGGCTCAGGCCTTCCATGTAGTTGGCGTACAGCGACAGCTTGTCAGTCGCCTTGAACAGAATGCCGCCCGAGGGCGAAACCTTTTCTTCGTCGTAAGCGGTGTCACCTTTGACGTCATCGCTCCAATCATCAACTTTCACGCGCTGCCAGCGAGCGCCGAGGGTCAGCAGCAATCGATCGTCGAAAAAACCCAAGGTGTCGGACAACGCCACGCCGCTGAAGCGGTTTTCCGTGTAGACCTTGGCGTCATTGCGTGTCGGCGTACCGGGTTTGGCGATTTCCACCGGGTCATACAGATTGCTGCGCCCGGCCGCATAACGCGCGCCGCCATTCTCGAAATCCATGTAAAAGTAGCTGGCCGCGAGATTGACCTCATGGCTCACTGGCCCGGTATGGAACCAGTTGCGCACGCCTGCCGTGGCGGTCCGGACATTCTCGTCGCGGGTAAAATCACGCGGTTGCACGCTGAAATCACCGGCATCGTTGGTCACGGAAACGGCGTGGCGCAAGAAGTCATGATTACTTTTGCGCGCGCCGACGCCGCCGTACAGCATCACCGAATCATTGACGTCGAACTCGGCGTTGAGCGTGCCGAAGGTGTCCTCGGTTTTCGCCTGAGTCCACGGTTGCGCGTAATTGCGATGCACGCTATTCGCGCTCGGAACCTTGGCATTGGCCGCGACCTGCACGCGCTCCTGCGGCGCGTCGGTATCGCGCTCGGTATGGCCGATATCGGTCGAAAGTCGCAAGCGCTCACCGCGAAAATCCAGGCCGAGCACGGCCATGTCACGGTCGACACTTTGATGATCCCACTCGGTATCACCAGACTGCTTGACGCCGTTGAAGCGCAGGCCGAACTGATTGTCCTCACCAAACCGCCGGCCGACATCCACTGCGCCGCCGACCTGATTGTTCGACGCATAATTAGCCGTCAGCGAAGTGATCGGTTTGTCGGTGGCACGCTTAGGCACCACATTGATGCCTCCGCCCACGCTACCCCGTGGCGAGATGCCGTTAATGAGTTGGCTCGGGCCTTTGAGGATGTCGACGCGATCGGCCATTTCCATGTCAATGGTGTACGTCGGCAGCACGCCATAGAGCCCGTTGTACGCCACGTCGCTGTTGAACAGGCTGAAACCACGGATGGTGAACTGCTCGTAGCGGCCACCGGCCGGGTTGGTTGCACGCACCGAAGGGTCGCTGGCGATCAGATCGCCCAGCGTGCGTGCCTGCTGGTTTTTCACGGCTTCGCTGGTGTAGGTGGTCATGCTGAATGGGGTTTCCATGAAGTCTTTCGACCCCAGCAAACCCTGCGAGCCACGCCGCGCGACTTGGCCGCCGGCAAACACATCGGCATCGCTGGAACCGGTGGCACCGAGAATCGACGTCGGCGCCAGTTGCAGGCTGCTGCCCTCGGCGGCTGGAATCAGTGTGTAGGCCTGCTCGCCCAGCGTTTGCAGTTGCAGACCGGAACCCAGCAACAAGCGAGCGAACCCCTCCTCCACGCCAAACTCACCGGACAAACCATTGCTATTGCGCCCGCTGACCAACGCCGGATCGACCGACAGATTGACCCCGGCCAAACCGGCAAATCTTGTCAACGCTGCACTGAGGCTGCCGGCCGGCACCTGATAACTGCGCCGAGCGGCGTCATCGGCCCAACTGGATTGAATCAACACCGGGCTGGCACTCAGGCTCACCAGGAGGCTCAACTGCAACAACGGACGCAAACGACTTGGGAATACTGCGGGCATTGGAAGAAGCTCTCGATTTTGTTCACTTACCTGCAATGACCGGTGAGGCGAAAAAAAGGGACAGGCTTCAGACGATATTTTTTCGCGGCGCCAGCGTTACCCAGAAACGCGTGCGCGAATGGACCTCCAATGGCAGGCTCGCCGCCAGCAGGGCCAGCACTTTATCGGTGTCGTCGAGACGGAAACTGCCGGTGACACGCAGACTTTCAAGTGCTGGCTCCCAGCGCAGAAGCCCCGAGCGATATCGGCTCAACTCGCGCAGGAAATCCCCCAACGGCTGGTTTTGCGCCATCAACACACCGTCACGCCAACCCGGCATTTTGGCGTCGAACAACGTGACCGGTCCGGCGCCGGAGGTCTGCAAATTGACCAGTTGCCCGGCGTTCAACTGCAGCGCCGGCCCGTGCAACGGCTGCAATTGCACCGAACCACTGACCACCGACACGGTGCAATCACGTTCGTTGAGGCGCACGCAGACTTCGCTGCGGCTGACAATGATCCGACCGTACGGCGCGTTGACCGTCAATGCCGTGCTACCCGGAACGTTGAGCGCCATTTCGCCGCGCACCAACGTCAACTGACGGCTGGCCAGAACGACGTTCACCGCGCTGGCGGTGTTCAGCTGCAAGGTGCTGCCGTCGGCCAGCCGTGTTCGCGTGTGCTCTCCGGTGGAAGTCTGCAAATCCGCGCGCCAGACGTCGAGCGGCAACTGGCGACTGATCAGCCACGCCGCAGGCACCAAAGCCGCCAGCCCCAGCGCCCTTTTCAATGCTGCACGCCGCGCCAGATCCGGGCGATCGAGTGTGGCCATGGCCAATTCTGTCGGCAGACTGGAAAAGCGCTGGCGCAGCAATTGAATCTTCTGCCAGGCGTTTTCATGGCGGCTATCGCTGTCGCGCCAGTGCTTCAGTCGCACGTGATCGGCTTCACTGGCCTCGCCGGATTCGAGCAACGCCAACCATTGTGCGGCGGCTCGCGCCACTTCACGCGCTTCGGTGTTGGGTGCGACGCGCATCATAGATCCAACATCAAACAATGTTCGTAAGCCATTGCCATGTAACGTTTTATACTGCGCTCCGAAACCTGCAAACGTTCGGCGATTTCACGGTAACCGAGGCCTTCAAGCTGACTCAGGAGAAAGGCCCGACGCACCGCTCGCGGCAAACCATCGAGTAACTCGTCCAGCGCTTGCAGGGTTTCCAGCAACAGCCAACGTTGCTCGGGCGACGGCACGCATTCTTCGGGCAACTGCGCGAGGGCTTCGAGATAGGCCTTTTCCAGACTGCGGCGGGTGTAGAAATTGCTCAGCAGGCGTTTGCCCACCGTCAGCAAATACGCGCGCGGCTCGCGCATGTCGGCGATCGGTTGCGCACTGCAGAGTACGCGCAGGAAGGTGTCCTGACTCAGGTCCGCCGCATCCCACGCGTTGCCCATGCGCCGCCGCAGCCAGGTTTCCAGCCAGCCTCGATGGTCGCGATACAGTTCGTGCAGGTGCTGCGGCGATGGCGTCGCTGCTTCAGTCATCTCAAGAGTCCTGCGCGAAGTCAGTTTCAAATGAGAGTGATTCTATTTAACTTGCGCGCCGAGACAAAGCCTTTTTATCCAAGACGGCTTTCATGAGCGCTTCAAGGTCTCGCTCGGCAACTCCTTGAACAACGCCCGGTAACTGCTGGAAAACCTTCCCAAATGCCAGAACGACCACTGCATCGCCACCTCGGCAACCGTAGTTTCCGTGGGCCGACGCTTGAGCAATTCGCGGTGTGCACTGTTCAATCGGCGCAGGCGCAGCCAGTGACTTGGCGTCATGCCGGTGTAGGCCTTGAAGGCTTGTTGCAACTGGCGCAGTGGCACGCCCGCAACGTGCGACAGTTCGAGCAGATTGACGGTGTCTTCCGGCGAATCCGCCGCCCACTCTCCCACCCGTTTCATGATCATTCGCTCTTCGGTGCGCCGCTGTAACCCACCGCGATCAAGACTTGTATGAGCGTTGTCGAGGATGAACAGACAGTCTTCCAGCAGCTGCTGTGTCAGCGCATCTTTATCAAGCGGATCAATAGCTTGCGACAACTTTGTGAGAATCGAGCTTAACCAGCGACTGAACAAGGCGTTCTGCCCGCAATTGAGTTGGGTCATGAACAAGCCTTCGAGTTTCGCCACATTCAGACCGTGCTGACGGACAAACTCCGGGCCGAACACCACGGCGATTTCCTGATAGTTCTCCGGGGTGATCCAGATGTTGCGGCTGTCTTCATTGAGCAGGTAAAGCGCGTTGTCGCTGCGATCGAAACAGAATGCCAAGGCACCCGACGGTGCGCTGAAATTCTGCTCGACGCGGGTGTTCATCTGCTCTTCATAGACCTCGACACCCTGCAGATCCAGATAGCGAATCTGCCCGGCGAAATGGCCCGGCGACATCTGTTGGTAATGCTGGACCCAGCCCGGTGTGGCGCGGACTTGCTCAGCCACATCGGCGGTGTTGAATGCTTGAACCTGGAGCGGATTGCACGTTGTCATGGGGTGACCTTGCGCACTCTTTTGGTGCGCTTTGGTGCTGCTTAAAGTGGATAGATGGAACTGCAAGGCTCGCCCAAGATAGTCGTCAACGCGCCACAGGGGAAGGGGCGGAAGATGAACCCCGCCCTCCCCGGCGTCTATAAAACCAATAACGAGGTCTTTATGAATGCCCCTTTCGATCAGCTGTTCACGTGGCTGAAAGATCACAAGATTACCGAAGTCGAATGTGTGGTCAGCGACTTGACCGGCATTGC